>ENA-OVGQ01002168-OVGQ01002168.1-human-gut-metagenome-genome-assembly--contig:-NODE-2168-length-18595-cov-3.255609_pt1 | contig 18595 bp, 15 predicted proteins | sample MGYA00237774_ERZ505427 | MGnify/ENA primary metagenome ERZ505427 (study PRJEB26158, sample SAMN06016404) | human gut metagenome | biome: human gut; feature: ankylosing spondylitis patient; material... | reverse complement strand
AGTTCCTCATCCGGAACGCAGTGGGTCACAAGGCCAAGATCAGCGGCTTCCTTTCCTTTTAAGGTGCGGGCTGTCCAGAAAAGATCAAGAGCTTTGTCACGGCCAACGAGGCGGGGCAGGAAATATGCGCCGCCGTCTCCGGGAACGATCCCGGCGTTGAAGTAGCTTTCAGACATGGAAGCGCTCTCCCCGGCGATCCGCACATCGCACATGAGAGCCATATCAAGACCGGCTCCGACAGCGGCACCATGGATCTTTGCCACTACCGGTTTATCGATCTCTTCTAAGAGAAGCGGGATCCGCTGGATCCCCTTCCAGAGGGAATTCTTTCTTGCGAGGGCTGTGGAGGAGATATCTTCATGGCTCTCGAAGAATCCGTCACCGGCTGCCATTGCCTTGACGTCGCCTCCTGCACAGAATGCCTTTCCATTTCCGGAAAGCAAAAGCGCGTATACATCATCGTTGTCACGGACATCTTCCAGTGCTTCTGTCCAGAGATGGATCATCTCTTCGCTGAAACAGTTGAGCTGCTTTGGACGGTTTAATGTAATGTGTGCCAGGTGGTCATGTACTTCGTAGATCAAGTCTGCCATAGAATATCTCCTCCTCTATTTATTCTCTCGATATACCATATTGTGGAACTGATTTCATTATATGGAATTCGTTCCATGCTGTCAAGAGTATTTCAGCCCTTTTAACGGAAATTTTGCAAAAAAATGCCGCCCGGATGAAAATAGATCCGGACGGTATCATGATGTGAAATCTTCCTTATTATATATCACAAAGCGGAATTTAAATCAGAAGCTCAGCAAAAGCCAGCCTGCCGCACACAGGATCAGGAGGAACAGGAGGTTGTAACCGGTAAATACGATCATATATTTTCCAGTCTTTGCTCCGGGAACTTCAGAGTATGCGCGGTAGGAGATCACACTCGCGAGCGATGCGATCAGTGTTCCGAGTCCGCCGACATTCACCCCGTAGAGGAGCGGGCGGACGGCAGAGGTAAAGCCGGAGAGCAGGATTGCAGCAGGGACGTTGCTGATACACTGGCTTAAGAGGACGCCGGCCGCAAATTCACGCCCGGAGATCAGCCGGGTGAGAAGAGAGGAGACTGCCGGGATCCTCTCCATGTTTCCGATAAACACAAAGAAGCAGACAAAGGTCAGCAGCAGAAAATAGTCGACCCGGAAAAAGAGCGTGCGGTCTTTCACAAGGACAGCGGCCAGGACAACAAGGAACATCACATGCCAGGAATAGATCCGCACCACGCATCCGAGACAAACGAGAAACAGAGCGAGGTAGAAGAGCAGGGATGATCTTTCAGGCAAAATGGACTCTTCCATGGCAGTGCGGTCGATGGAAAGCGGCCGGTTCTTCAGAAGAAATACAGCAATTACCAGGAGCAGAGCGGAAAATACGGTGAGCGGCAGCATGTAACGGATCAGTGTTCCTGCGGAGAGTCCGAAGGTGGAATACAGATACAGATTCTGCGGGTTTCCGATCGGAGTTGCCATACTTCCGAGGTTGGCGGCGATCGTCTGCAGGACGATCACAGGGATCAGAAGTTCCGGGAGTCCGGCCATGTTTAAGATCAGGACGGAAAACGGCACAAAGGTGATCAGCGAGACATCGTTCGTGATCAGCATGCTGGAGAAAAAGCAGAGTGCCGTCAAGGTCAGAGCCAACTGACGTGTACTTTTCAGTCCGGCGAGCAGGCTGGAGCCGAGATAACGGAAGAGACCGATCTCTTTTAATCCTGCGACAACGGTCATCAGGGAGAATAAAAGAGCCAGCGTGCGGAAATCAATGTAGGAGAGATATTCCGTGGAAGGATGGACAAAGAACATGGAGACGACCGCCAGCAGCGCGGCTGCGGAGAGGACAGGTTCCTTCTTAATAAAAAAGAGCATGATTTTTTCCTTTCGTATGGTAGGATAGGCATGGACTGCCCGTGTACTGTAACCCATAGATTGCAACAATATTATAAACAGTGGGTTTACTAATGTAAAGGAGAAGAGTATACTGTAAATGCTGACTTTGGAGGGAGAGGTTACCTGTGATCCAAAAGACAGCTTTACGGGAATTATGAAAAAGCAAAAATCGATGAAATAGCGGCAGAACAGGCAGAAGTCCTGGATTGCCGTTAAATTAACGGGAGGAACATTATGGGGAAACAAAAGTTTTCAATTGCCTCTGCGGGGAACCGCCGGGCATTTCTTGACGGGATCCGGGACGGCATTCCGATCGCGTTAGGTTATTTTGCCGTCTCATTCTCCCTGGGCATCGTGGCGAGAAATATCGGAATGACGCCTTTTCAGGGGATGATCACGAGTGCACTGTGCAATGCGTCAGCCGGAGAATATGCCGGATTTACGATGATCGCGGCCGGGGCTGCTTATCTGGAGATGGCGATCGTGACGCTGATCGCGAATGCGCGGTATCTTCTGATGAGCTGTGCGATGAGCCAGCGGATGGACCCGGAGATGCCGTTTTTCCACAGACTTCTGATGGCGTTTGATATCACGGATGAGTTGTTCGGTATCACGATCGCAAGACCCGGTTATCTGAGTCCGTGGTACATGTACGGGGCGATCGCAGTCGCACTTCCGGGCTGGGCAGTCGGAACGGCACTCGGCGCACTTGCGGGAAATCTGATGCCGTGGCGTCTTGTGAGCGCCTTCAGCGTGGCGCTCTACGGAATGTTCCTCGCGATCATCATTCCGCCGGCGCGAAAGAGCCGGATCCTTGCGGGGCTTATCGCCATCAGTTTTGCGGCGAGCTACCTTGCGGAGCATCTGCCTGGTATCTCATCGATCTCCAGCGGCACGAGAACGATCATTCTGACTGTTGTGCTCTCATCCGTAGCAGCGATTCTCTTCCCGCATCCGGCAGAGGACAGCGCGGCTGATACTTCCAAGGAAACAGCGGAAGAAACTCATGTCCATTCTGCAGACGCGGCAAAACAGGGCGCTTAAAAGAAAAAGAAGTTTTTGAAAACTGTCTTGTTAAATTAAGAAGGAATACAGAAAAAACATGGAAAAGAATATTTATCTCTATATTGCGGTGATGGCGGGTGTCTCTTACCTGATCCGTGTCCTGCCGCTCACATTGATCCGGAAACCGATCAAAAATCAGTTTATCCAGTCATTCTTATATTACGTCCCATATGTGACGTTAGCTGTTATGACGTTCCCGGCGATCCTCTCCGCCACAAACAGTACGGTGTCGGCGGCGCTGGCGCTGGTCATCGGAATCATCGCGGCGTGGTGCGGAAGAAGTCTCCTGTCTGTTGCGGTGATCTGCTGTGCGATGGTATTCGTCACGGAAATTTTCTTAGTGTAGCAAAAATACATAAAACACATATATTTAATAAAACAAAAGCAGTTTCGGTATCTGATCATCCATCGATCAAATGACCGTGCTGCTTTTTTCACTTTATAGAAGACCGATTACGGCGTTCTCACCGGGCGTGAAAAAACTGCGAAAAGAGCAGTACATGGCGCAGAAAAACGGAATGTGGCGGTCTGCCAGAACAATGCTTTACCGTCGTAAAATAAATGAGATAAAATCTTATTATCTGAAATTTCATAATACGAAATATATTCCATTTTGGCAAAAGTGCTGATTTTCTGAGCGAAAATTTGGCAATTATTTGGAAGAATCGTACTTGTATTTGTGCGGGAAAGTTGCTATAATCAGTAGCCGTGTTGAGCGAAAAAAAGAGTAATGGCTCATAAAAGCTGATTACATGGAGGTTTACCCATGAAGAAATTATTTGCATTCTGCGCAGGACTTCTGGCGGTCTTAAACCAGACTGCAGTTACAGCGCTTGCGGCAGAAACAGAGGCTGCCGGGACGGCAGCACAGACGCCGCTATGGCTTTGTATTCCATTTGCGGGACTCCTGCTCTGTATCGCGGTCCTTCCGCTTGTCAAAGCAGAGTGGTGGGAGGCGCACCAGCCGCACGCAGTTGTGTTCTGGTCCCTGCTTTTCCTGATCCCATTCGCCGTGAAGTACGGTGTGCCGAAGGCGGCGGAGACGACACTGGAATGTATCATAAACGACTACCTGACATTCATCGTCCTTCTTTTCGGATTGTTCTGTGTGTCCGGTAATATTACCCTGTCTGGTGATCTCGCAGGTTCCCCGAGGATCAATGTGGGACTTCTGGCACTCGGAACCCTGTTATCCAGCTGGATCGGTACCACCGGTGCCAGTATGCTGATGATCCGTCCGATCATCAAGATGAACGCGTGGAGAAAGAGAAGACGCCACATCGTGATCTTCTTTATCTTTATGGTGTCCAACATGGGCGGCTGCCTGACTCCGATCGGAGATCCGCCTCTGCTCATGGGATTCATGCGGGGCGTTCCGTTCTTCTGGAGCTTAAAGCTTTTACCGATCCTGATCTTCAATATGATCATCCTGCTGTTCATCTTCTATCATTTTGATATGAAAGCATACAGAAAAGATATCGCGGCAGGCTTAAAACCGGATATCAGCAAACCTGGTACTGAGGTGAAGATCCGCGGCGGCCACAACCTGATCTTTATCATTATGATCGTGATCGCCGTTATCTTAAGCGGTACACTGCCGTCCATGCCGATGTTTCAGGATGCTGCAGGAAATGTCCTCGGGGTCCATGTATTTGGAGAAGTTACATTATCCTATCCGGCGATCATCGAGTGCGTGATCATCCTGTTATCCGCATTCCTGTCCTTTAAGACGACGAATGTTTCCATCCGCCGTGAGAACCACTTTACCTGGGGAGCGATCCATGAGGTTGCTGTTCTGTTCGTTGGTATCTTTATCACGATGCAGCCGGCTCTTATGATCTTAAAAGCAAACGGTGCGGAGCTCGGAATCACGAAACCGTTTGAAATGTTCTGGGCAACCGGTCTGTTATCGAGCTTCCTCGACAATACACCGACTTACCTGGTATTCCTCACGACAGCAGGCGCATTAGGATTGTCACAGGGCATGGTGACAGCGCTCGGTACTGTTCCGATCAAGATGCTGGAGGCGATCTCCTGCGGCGCCGTATTCATGGGCGCGAATACTTATATCGGCAACGCTCCGAACTTTATGGTCAAATCCATTGCGGATGAGAACGGTATCCGGATGCCTTCGTTCTTCGGATATCTGATCTGGTCCTTTGGAATTCTTGTTCCGGTATTCATTGTGGATACTCTGGTATTCTTTTTATAGGAAGGGGGAGGAAATATGGCTACAACGAAAGAAGAAATCAAAGAACTGGCAGAACATATCTATGATCTGGACGCGGAGGTCTATGTCCACCTGGGTTCCTCCCTGGGACGTGTTTTCAACCGTGACAGAGAGCGCTGTGTGAATGAGCTCACCGAGCTTCTGACTACGAGACCGCAGGGACATTTGGTCCGCAGTGAGCTTGGACTGATCGCGAACATGGCCCGTACCATCGAGGATAAAGAAGAACGCGCGATGTGTATGACCGAGTACAACCGCATCCTCAATGAGGTCATGAGTCTTCCGACAAGCTTCGCCAGCGGCGATGTGATTGACCCGATTCTCGCGAAGTTAAACAGCTTCAACGTAGCGAACCGTTTCTCCAACGATGACCACCTGATCATCTGCATCAGCTGGACATACGGAAGCGGCGGAATCGATGTTGGCTTCAAACTTGCGGATAAGCTTCATATTAACTATTACGATGCCGATATTTTCGAGGCAGTATTAAAACGCCTCGACGCGGAAAAGGATAAGACGATCCGTGACGCAGCGGGATATGCCCACGTCTCTGAGGAACTGCAGCAGAGCCCGGCGAGCGAGTTTGAGGCCGTGACCCATATGTCCCTGAGAGACCATATCAAATATTTCAGCCGTTACCACGGTCTGAGCCGTCAGGATGCCGTATTCTTCAACCAGAGCGACCTGATCTGCGATATGGCGAAGAAAGAGGACTTCATTATCATGGGCCGCTGTGCCGATGCGATCTTAACGAACAACGGCATTCCGCATATCAGCATCTACATTACTGCACCGATCGAGCAGAGGATCCACCGCGCGATCGAGGTAAATGCCGGTCTCGACCGGAAAAAAGCGCGTCATTTCCTGAAAAAACTTGACAAAAAACACGCGCATTATTACAATTTCTATACCGGAAGAAGCTGGGGAAACGCGAACAACTACGATCTCTGTATCAACAGCGCAAGCTACGGAATTGACGGTACTGTCGATTTTATTCTGAGAATGATCGGTCGCGATAAGGATAAGAAAAAATCGGAATGATCTCCAAATAAAATGTGCTGCCGGCCTGTTTGCCGGACACGACAAATTATGATTTTGATGCCTGGCTGATATCAGTCAGGCATTTTTTGTGTACTCGCGCGAAGATGTAGATTGTCGCAAGCGACCGCGCGAGGCGCGAAAATGTGCCAGGGTACATTCTTTTTATAGAAAGGATTAACAGTATGCAGCTCGATATGACAAAAGGAAAACCGCTGCCGGTGATTTTGCAATTTACGATCCCATTGGTGATCGGAAATATCTTCCAGCAGCTTTATAATATGGCGGACACGATCATCGTCGGTCGCTACGTCGGTGCCGGGGCACTGGCAGCGGTCGGTTCCACCGGAACGATCATGTTTCTGGCAACGGGCTTTGCTCAGGGAATCACTGCCGGGTTTTCGATCCTTACCGCCCAACGGTATGGGGCAGGGGATGAAAAAGGTGTGAAGCGCAGCGTGGCAAACGGAATGATCCTGGCGGTGATCGCAGCGGTCATCCTGACACTGGTCTGTGTGTCGATCATGAACCCACTGCTGCACCTGATGAATACGCCGTCGGATATCTTCCAGGACGCTTACACGTATATCATGGGGATCAGTATCGGACTTACGGCAAATATCTTTTACAACCTGTTTTCCGCATATCTGCGGGCGGTTGGAAACAGCCAGGTCCCGCTGTTTTTCCTGATATTTTCCGCCTGTCTGAACGTGGGACTTGATCTGCTTTTTATCATCCGAGGCGGTATGGGCGTAGCGGGGGCTGCCTGGGCGACGAATCTGTCCCAGGCGATCTCGGCGGTACTCTGCGCGGGATATATCTGGGTTAAGGTTCCATCCTTAAAGCCTGATAGGGAACACTGGAAGATCCACGGAAATGACACGAGAAACCAGCTTGCGGCCGGGATCCCGATGGCGTTCCAGTTCGCGATCACTGCATCGGGAACCATGATCATGCAGTCGGCGATCAATCTGTTTGGTTCCGTGGCGGTTGCGGCCTATACGGCTGCGGCGAAGCTCCAGAGTCTTGTGATCCAGGGCATGATCGCCATGGGTCAGACGATGGCGACCTACGGCGGACAGAACTACGGATGTGGGGATGTAAAGCGGATCAAGGCGGGTGTAAAGGCAGCGCTTCTCGCGGAGTTTGTGTATTCTGTCGCGGTAGCATTGCTCATGTGTGCACTGCTCAGACCATGTCTCGGACTTTTCTTTACCGGGGACGTAGACATTTCAGCGATGATGCCCTGGGCGGAAACGTACTGCCATATGACAGCAGCCTTCTTCCTGCCTCTCTGCACGATCTTTATTTTCCGGAATATCATGCAGGGCTGCGGATATGGATTCCTGCCGATGATGGGAGGTGTATCGGAGCTCATCGCGAGACTGATCGTCTCCATGGCGGCGATGAAGCTTTTGAGCTATCCGCTCGCCTGTTTCGCTGATCCGGCGGCATGGATCGCTGCGGCGGTATTTACGGGCGTCTCGTATCTCTTTGTGATAAAAAAGATCGGGAGAGAGCTTAAGGAAAAGACAACTTAGAAAAACGTTTCGTTGACATTGTAAGCGGTATTATTAATTGACAGTTTGGTACGACAGGGGAGCAGACGGCAACCGCGTCTGACCCTGTGAAGGTAAGCAAGGCGACAGCGTCAGATCCGGAGAAAAATAACAAGAGTAAGTGGAACACCGGAGTTTAAGAATCAGGTGAACACAGATACACTCTTCTCTCACTGTTCTTCTGGCACTGATACTCGGAAAGGAGAACTCTGGCAGAAGGAGAAAGAGCTGATGACAGAAGGAAAGAAGAAACGGAAAAAAAGTCCATGGTGGTACAAAGTAGGGATTCTGGTGTTCGGCGCGGTGTTCTGCGTCTCCGCCTTTATGGCGGTCCGGGATTACCTGGCGGCAAAAAAGGAAGCGGACGCGTTTGACAGCCTGAGTAAGCTGGCGGCGGAGTACGCGGAGGAAAAAGCTCCGGCAGATCTGACGGAGAGTGCCGGTGAGACAACGGATCAGGAGAAAGCGGCGGAGTGGGCAGAACTCTTAAAGGAGGCTGCCGGATACGCGGCACTTAAGAATGAGAATCCTGATTACGTCGGCTGGATCAGAATTCCGGATACAAGGATCGATTACCCGGTGATGGACCGGAAGTCGGATCCGGAGTATTATCTTCGGCGGGCCTTTGACGGCTCCCATGCGTCGGGTGGAACTCCGTTTCTCGGGGAGGCCTCCGGCGTGGATACGGAGTGCCTGATCGTTTACGGCCACAACATGAAAAACGGATCCATGTTCGGGACACTGGATTCCTACAAACAGGCCGATTACTGGAAGGAACATCCGATCATCCGCTTCTACGTCGATGGAACACCGCGTACCTATGAGCTTTTAGCGGCCGTGGAGACCAGAGTACTCTATGAGGACGAGGATGGCTTCCGGTATTACCGCTATGACGGGGATCTTACGGAGGAAGAATACGGGGAGTTGATCACATGGCTTTGCGAACATTCTGCCTATGATACGGGAATCATTCCGGAGTATGGGGAACAGATCCTGATGTTGTCTACCTGCAGCTATCACACAAAAGACGGAAGATTTGTGGTGGCGGCCAGGAGAATCAGTGAACCGTGAGAAATCTCCATAATAGTAGATCGGAAGAGAGAAAATGCTTTTCGGGAGAATGCCCGGGAAGCATTTTTTGCTCAGAGGATCGTCTGGAGAAAATGACTTTTCATCCCGGGTGCTCTGGGGTATCCTCAGAATCAGATAGATCCGGATTCGGAGAAAGGAATAAGGGAAAATGGCAGAGAAAATTTTGATTGTTGTGGATATGCAGAAGGATTTTGTGGATGGAAGTCTCGGGAGCAAGGATGCGGAGGCAATCGTTCCGGCTGTTGTCAAAAAGGCGGAAACGTTTGACGGGGAAGTGATCTTTACGAAGGACACACATTTCGAAAACTATATGGATACTCAGGAGGGACATTTTCTTCCGGTTCCTCACTGTATTAAGGGGACAGACGGCTGGGACCTGATCCCGGAGCTTGAGAAGATCGCCATAGAGCGTGACGCGGCGACTTACGAGAAAATTACCTTCGGATGTCCGGAGCTGGCGGAAGATCTTCTTGAGAGAAATAAGAAGACACCGATCGAGTCCATCGAGCTTGTGGGACTCTGCACGGATATCTGTGTGGTTTCAAACGCGCTCCTGATCAAAGCGTTCCTTCCGGAGACACCGGTCTTTGTGGATTCCGCATGTGCGGCAGGCGTTACGAGGGAAAAACATGAGGCGGCTCTGGAGACTATGAGAAGCTGCCAGATCGTTGTGAAGTAAGAAGAGCAAAAATCCTATCGGCAAAGCCGATTTGGAATGGATTTTTGCTCGTAACTGTGAGGGACTGAACAGTTACGAAGAAAGATGTGCAGGAAACCGGCTGTCTCAGAGCGCCGGATCCCTGCAGAAGTAAAAAAGAAGAGAGGAACATGAATGGTTCATTATTCCCAGGATAAAATCAGAAATTTCTGTATCATTGCCCACATCGATCACGGTAAATCCACGCTGGCGGACCGCATTATCGAGAAGACCGGTCTTTTAACAAGCCGTGAGATGCAGGCACAGGTTCTCGACAATATGGAGCTCGAGCGCGAGCGCGGCATCACGATCAAATCCCAGGCAGTCCGTACTGTCTATAAGGCGAAGGACGGCGAAGAGTATATCTTCAACCTGATCGATACCCCAGGTCATGTGGACTTTAACTATGAGGTATCCCGAAGCCTTGCGGCCTGCGACGGCGCGATCCTTGTCGTTGACGCGGCCCAGGGAATCGAGGCGCAGACACTTGCGAACGTCTACCTCGCCCTTGACCATGACCTCGACGTTGTCCCGGTCATCAATAAGATCGACCTTCCGAGCGCCGATCCGGACCGTGTGGCGGAGGAGATCGAGGACGTGATCGGACTTGAGGCTCACGATGCGCCGAGGATCTCCGCAAAGATGGGCTTAAATATCGAAGATGTTTTAGAGGCGATCGTCCACAAGATCCCGGCTCCGAAGGGAGATCCGGAGGCACCTCTCCAGGCCCTGATCTTCGACTCCCTCTACGATTCTTACCGCGGCGTTATCGTGTTCTGCCGTGTGAAAGAAGGAACCGTTAAGAAAGGAACCCCGATCCAGATGATGGCGACGGGCGCTTCCTACGATGTCGTGGAGGTCGGATACTTTGGCGCAGGCCAGTTTATCCCGTGCGATGAGCTCCGCGCCGGTATGGTAGGTTATATTACCGCCAGCATCAAGAACGTAAAAGATACCCGTGTCGGCGATACGGTGACGAACCGCTTAAATCTATGTGCAGCACCGCTTCCGGGATATAAGAAAGTCACTCCGATGGTCTACTGCGGTCTCTACCCGGCGGATGGAGCGAAATATCCGGAGCTTCGTGACGCCCTGGAAAAATTACAGTTAAATGACGCGTCCCTGTTCTTTGAGCCGGAGACATCCATCGCTCTCGGATTCGGATTCCGCTGCGGATTCCTTGGACTTTTACACTTGGAGATCATCCAGGAGCGCTTAGAGCGCGAGTACAACCTCGACCTTGTCACAACGGCTCCGGGCGTTGTATACCGGATCCACAAGACGAACGGAGAGGTGATCGACCTCACGAACCCGTCCAACATGCCGGATCCGTCCGAGATCGACTATATGGAAGAGCCGATCGTCTCCGCAGAGATCATGGTCACGACCGAATTTGTCGGCGCGATCATGCAGCTGTGTCAGGAGCGCCGCGGCGTTTACCTCGGAATGGAATATATGGAAGAGACGCGTGCACTCTTAAAGTATGAGCTTCCGTTAAACGAGATCATCTACGATTTCTTCGATGCGCTGAAATCCAGATCCCGCGGTTACGCGTCCTTCGACTACGAGTTGAAGGGATACGAGAAGTCTGAGCTTGTCAAACTCGATATCCTGATCAACAAAGAGGCGGTCGATGCCCTTTCCTTCATCGTCTTCGAAGGTTCCGCCTACGAGCGAGGAAGAAAGATGTGCGAGAAGTTAAAGGATGAGATCCCAAAACACTTATTTGAGATCCCGATCCAGGCGGCCGTCGGCGGAAAGATCATCGCGCGTGAGACCGTCAGAGCGATGAGAAAGGATGTCCTCGCGAAGTGCTACGGCGGCGATATTTCCCGAAAGAAGAAACTTCTCGAGAAGCAGAAGGAAGGAAAGAAGCGTATGCGCCAGGTCGGAAATGTGGAGATCCCGCAGAAGGCGTTCATGAGCGTCCTGAAGCTGGATGAGGAGTAGACGGCAGAGGGAAGAACAGCGATTTTAAAAATCAGAGATCGATTGGCAGGATAGATTCTGCCGGATTCTGGAAAAAGCTGGAAAAATACAGTCTGACAGACAAAAGGATATAGTCCAGAATACTCCCTGTCTGCGCCGCAGCAGGGGAAAAACGCAAAAGTCCATTTCCGGTATAAGAAATGGACTTTTCCTGTATCCGGACCGGAAATCGAATTCCTGACTGCAGGGCCTGTCACCAGCGGTTCTTTTCAAATCTATGGAAACGGACCGATTTTGCCGTTACTTATCTCCTGAAAGGAGAACGGTTTCCCTGACGGAGACAGACCCTGAAAAAACAGAGTGAGGTACACAATGAAACTTACAACTCTTTGTTATATCGAAAAAGATGAAAAATATCTGATGATCCACCGGATCAAAAAGAAACATGACGTCAATAAGGACAAATGGATCGGCATCGGCGGAAAGTTTGAACGCGGGGAGAGTCCGGAGGACTGTATCCTCAGGGAGACGAAGGAGGAGACCGGTCTGACGCTCACAGACTACCGGCTCCGGGGCGTCCTGACTTTTGTATACAACGATGACGATGAGGAGATGGAGTACATTTTCCTCTACACGGCGGACGGCTCTGCGGGGGAGCTCGCGGAATGCAATGAGGGAACGCTGGAGTGGGTTCCGAAAACGCAGATCGACCGCCTGAACCTGTGGGAGGGCGACCGGATCTTCCATTATCTTCTCGATGAAGATGCGCCGTTTTTCTCCTTAAAACTCCGCTATCAGGATGATCTTTTAAAGGAGGCGGTCCTCGATGGAAAGCCGTTGGAGCTTCTCGATCTGCTCCGTGAAGACGGGGAACCGTCCGGTCAGGTGCGCTGGCGGACTCTGGTCCATCTTCACGGAGACTGGCACCGGACGAGCCATGTCTGGGTCGTGAGAAAACGCGCGGACGGAGGACATGACCTGCTTTTACAGAAGCGGAGCGGGGAAAAGGATTCCTTCGCAGGCTGTTATGACATCTCCAGCGCCGGACATATCCCGGCGGGACAGGACTACCTGGAATCGGCGCTGAGAGAGCTGAAGGAAGAGCTTGGGATCACAGCGAAACCGGAAGAGCTGCGGCTTGTGGGAGTCCACGACGGGCGCTATGAGGGCGAATTTGGCGGACAGATCTTTAAAAACCATGAAAAGAGCCATGTCTTCGTCTATGAGAAACCGGTGGAGATCGAAGACCTGAAACTTCAGAAGGAAGAAGTGGAGTCCGTAAAGTGGATGAAGATCGAAGATGTCCTTGCGGCGGTAAAAGCGCATGATCCGGGATACTGTCTGTTTGAGGATGAGATCGAAATGCTCTGCGGGGTGCTCAAATGAGCGGGGGCATGGAATTATATCTGCACATGCCGTTCTGTGTGAGAAAGTGTGCCTACTGCGATTTCCTGTCATTCCCGTCAGGAGCTGAGACGCAGAGAATGTATGCAAAGCGGCTGATGAAAGACATCGACGTCATGGGAAAACGATACGGGGAAATCCCGGTCGAGACGATATTTATCGGGGGCGGAACCCCGTCGGTGCCGGATTCTGCGCTGATCGTGGAGATCATGGAACATGTCAGACATGCGTTTCATGTCGCGGATGGCGCGGAGATCTCCATGGAGGCGAATCCCGGGACGGTGACGCGGGAGAAACTTACGGATTACCGGAAAGCTGGGATCAACCGGCTGAGCTTCGGTCTCCAGTCGGCGAATGACCGGGAGTTAAAACTTCTGGGGCGGATCCACACCTGGGCGGAATTTCTGGAGAGCTTTACGCTGGCCCGCGAGTGCGGGTTTGCGAACCTGAATATCGATCTCATGTCGGCGCTTCCCGGACAGACCTGTGAGTCATGGAAGGAGACGCTCTCGCGGGTCACGGATCTTGATCCGGAACATATCTCCGCATACAGCCTGATCATCGAGGAAGGAACGCCGTTCGGTGAACGATATGGGAGCGAAGAGGGGCGGAAACTTCTTCCGGATGAGGACTCCGAGCGGGAGATGTACCATGAGACGAAGCGGTTTTTAAAGGACTGCGGATACGAACGGTATGAGATTTCCAATTATGCGAAGCCGGGGCGGGAGTGCCGCCACAACATCGGCTACTGGACCGGAGTTCCGTACCTGGGACTCGGACTCGGGGCGTCCTCCTATCTGGACGGCTGCAGGTTCACCGTGAACCCGGATATGAAGCAGTATCTCGAAGAAAAGCCGGGAATGTTTGCAGATATCGAAAAGCTGACGAAGAAGGATATGGAAGAGGAATTCTTCTATGTAGGGCTCCGGATGACGGCCGGGGTGTCGCTTTCAGAATTTGAAAGACGATTCGGGATCTCCGCAAAGGAAGTCTACCCGGGGCTGATGGAAACATTCGTGAAAGAAAAGGCCGCGCGTTTTGAAGGCGACCGCTTTGTACTGACTGATTACGGGCTCGATGTGAGCAACTATATCATGGCGCAGTTTCTGCAGGACTGAAGTTCCTGCGGAGGCTGCGTTTTTTAGATGCATGGGAGATTTTGACTTTATGAGTATAAAGTAATACAGAAATATATAGGCAAAGTAAAAGCATGGTAAAAATGTATAAAAAGATATCAAAAACGGCGAAAATGTGCTATAATTTATACAATCCTTGAGAATGCGATATTATACATTCTGCACGGAGAATACCGATCCAGAAATACAGGGGGATATTTTTATGGCTAAGGAAATGATCGCAATGCTCCTTGCCGGCGGACAGGGCTCCAGACTCTACGCGCTGACACAGAAGCTTGCAAAACCGGCAGTTCCTTTCGGCGGAAAGTATCGGATCATCGACTTCCCGCTCTCGAACTGTGTAAATTCAGGAATCGATACCGTTGGAATTCTGACCCAGTACCAGCCGATGGTGTTGAATGAGTATATCGGAAACGGTCAGCCGTGGGATCTTGACCGTCTCTACGGGGGAGTCCATGTACTGCCGCCGTACCAGAAAGCGTCCGGCTCCGACTGGTATAAGGGAACCGCAAACGCGATCTATCAGAACATTCCGTTTATCGAGCGCTACGATCCGCAGTATGTGATCATCTTATCAGGTGACCAGATCTGCAAGCAGGATTACAGTGATTTCCTCCGCTTCCACAAGGAGAAAGGAGCGGAGTTCAGCGTTGCCGTTATGGAGGTCCCGTGGGATGAGGCATCCCGCTTCGGCCTGATGGTCGCAGACGATGATGACCGGATCACGGAGTTTCAGGAGAAACCGAAGAACCCGAAGTCCAACCTGGCTTCGATGGGAATCTACATCTTCAACTGGGATATCTTAAAGAAGTACCTGATCGAGGACGAGGCGGATCCGAACTCCGAGAACGACTTCGGAAACAACATTATCCCGAACCTTCTGAAGGACGGACGAAAAATGTACGCCTACCACTTTGAGGGATACTGGAAGGATGTCGGAACGATCTCTTCCCTCTGGGAGGCAAATATGGAGGTTCTGGATCCGGAGCACAGCGGGATCAACCTCTTTGATGAGAATTGGAAGATCTACAGCCGGAACAGCGGCATGACCGGACATAAGATTGGCTCCAACGCGGTCGTTGAGAACTGTATGATCACAGACGGCTGCAGGATTGATGGAAATGTAAAGCATTCGATCCTGTTCTCCGGTGTTAAGGTAGAAAAAGGTGCAAAGATCGAGGATGCCGTTGTCATGGGTGGAACCGTCATCAAGGCCGGTGCTGTTGTGGAACACTGCATCGTTGCCGAGAACGTTGTGATCGGTGAGAATGCGATCGTCGGTTCCATGCCGAAGGATGAGGAAGACGGTGTCGCGACGATCGGATCCGGGATCACAATCGGAAAGGGCGCAAAGATCGGCCCGAACGCCATGGTCAATAAAAATGTGGAGGACGGTGAAGAACAATGGTAAATTCCAATGCAAATGCGATCGGTATTATTTTCCCGAACAGTTATGACAATCTGGTGCCGGAACTTGCGGGCGACCGCCTGATGGCATCCATCCCGTTCGCGGGACGTTACCGGATCATCGATTTCCTCCTTTCGAGTCTCGCAAACTGCGGGATCAGCAATATCTCCATCGTGGTCCGCGAGAATTACCATTCCCTGATGGACCATCTGGGATCCGGCCGTGAGTGGGATCTTCTCAGAAAGAACGGAGGTCTCAGCATCTTCCCGCCGTATGCGGAGAAGAACATGAAGGTCTACAGCGGCCGTGTCGAAGCGCTGGAGAGTATTCTGCAGTTCCTTAAAAATAAGAAAGAAAAGTACGTTATCATGACCGACGCAAATATTGCGGTCGATTTTGATTTCAATGATATGTTAAGGGCACATATCGAGAGCGGCGCCGATGTGACTGTCGCTTACACGGAACAGGAGATCCCGGCGGAGCTGATCCACGCGGGCGCCCATGGGGACATGTATTACACGTTAAAGCTCGAGGACGGGCGTGTGAAAAGGATCTTCATGAATTCCGAGGAGAGCGGAAAACAGAATCTTTCCATGAACATCTATATTATGGAAAGAGAAGCTCTGATCGAGAAGATCCATGCGGCGTTTGTACGCGGCTATTCCTATTTTGAGCGTGATATCCTTGCACCGCGCCTGGAGAAATATAACGTCCGCGCGTACAAGTATGAAGGATATTATGCAAGGATCTGCGGATTGAAGAGCTACTTTGACGAGAATATGAAGCTTCTTGACGATGAGAATCTGGAAGCGCTGTTTACCGGCGGTCCGGTCTACACAAAGATCCGTGACGACAACCCGACGAGATACATTACCGGATGTAAGGCAAAAAATAACCTCGTTGCAGATGGCTGTGTGATCGAGGGAGATGTTGAGAACTGTATTCTTTTCAGAGGCGTCAAGATCGAGAAAGGCGCGAAGATCAGAAACAGTGTCCTGATGCAGGATACGGTCGTGAAGGCCGGCGGACGATTGGATTACGTTGTTACCGATAAGAACGTTACGATCGAGGTCGGACAGGAGCTTAAGGGAACGGATACACAGCCGTTTTATGTTGCCAAGGGACATACGGTTTAAAAAAGCAAAGGATAAAAGGGAATCTTCCGTGAGAGACTGGATGCTCCATGGAGATTCCCTTTTTGTGTATATGAGAACATAGAAAAAATGAAATCGGAAAGGCAGAGCGCTAAAGTCTGTGAAGCGCGGATTTTCCTGTAAAAAAAGGTGACCTCCGCAATGGCAGATCACCTTTTTGTAAGAAAACGGAGCATCAGGACTGGATCAGATAGACCTCAGAACGTTCCACGCCGTGATTTTTTGTTTCCGAATGTGTGTTGTAAAAAATATCGATGTGTTTTCCTTTGACGCCGCCGCCGACGTCCTCAGCGATATATTCGACGCCGTCGATGAGAAGATGGCTTCCGAGCGGGATGACGCGCGGGTCAACGGCTACGGTGCGGCTCGCGGTGGCCTGGGTTCCTGTTTTTGTGAGGCGTCCATATCCTTCGGAGCAGCTTCTGCATGGGCAGTAGGCGGTTGTCTTGAAGGTCCCTAAGGAGACGAGAGTCGCGTTTTTGATGATGCCTGTCTCGGTATCGTACTGGTAGGCGATCGGAAGTGCCTGTCCGTTTACGCTGAGTTTGATCATGTAGGTGTTGTCCGGAATGGAGGACCAGTCGATCATGATCTCAAAGCCGTGGGCGCCGTTTCCGATGCCGCTTGTCTTTAAGTCATCGCGTTCGATATCTGCGGTGGCGGTCTCTGCTAAGAGAGAGTCGCCTGTATGGGCGTTGACCACGGTGACAGTGACGGAAACCGGGGTGTCCGGGGCCGCGGAGTTCCACGCCCATCCGGAGATCTTATTTCCGTCGATGCTGTCGAGGTGGCCAGAGTTTTTCGAGGTGCTTGCGAAGGCGCATACGGTGTTTAGGAGCATCGCGAGGATGGTTATTAAAACACTGATGGTCATTCTGATTTTCTTCATATAACATATCCTTTCTTTTTTGTTTCATATCTATTACAAAGTATATGCTGCGATGTAACAAATATGTAACAATTTGGAAACAAATATGTATTATACACGGATTTTTTTATTTGTCAAGTTTTCGGGCCCCGAAAATTGCGTTCAGTCCACGATTTTTTTCAGCGACGCGAGGTTTTCGGGGTTTTTCAGACTGCGGCCCTCGGCCGAATAGAGGTAGTCGAGCCGGTTTCGGAAATGCTCCTCGACCTTCCCGCGCATGACCTTCATCGTGCTGTTCACCAATCCGTTCTGCTCCGTGAAAGCCTCGTCGACAATGGCCAGTCCCGCAGGCAGCCACCGTTCCGGAAACTCCCCGGCATAGGTTCCTCCGGCGCGGTAACGGTCGATCTCGGCGCCGAGAATCTCCGCTGCGACGTTTGCGCGCTCCGCTTCGGGCGTCCTGCGGGCCTCCAGCTCGCGGCGCAGCGCCTCGCGGTTGGGAACCACGATCGCCCCCGTAAACGGGCTTTGGTTGTTGTGCACGATGATCTGGTCGATGTAGGGCGATTTATCCACGATCGCCTCCTCCATTCCTTCGGGGCTGTATTTTTCGCCGTCGGAGGCGATCAGCAGGCTTTTGAAACGTCCCAGCACATAGAGGAATCCGTCGTCGGTCAGGTAGCCCATGTCGCCCGTATGGAGCCAGCCGTCGCGCACGGTGTCGGCCGTCGCTTCGGGGTTTTTCCAGTAACCGGCCATGACATTCTCGCCGCGGACGACGATTTGGCCTCTCTGACCGAGAGGAACTTCGCGACCCTCTTCGTCGAGGATGCGGCAGTCGAGCGGCTGTACCAGCGTGCCCGACGAGCCGAAGCGGCATTTGCGGGGCCGGGGCGAGTTGGTCGAGATGACGGGTGTCGCTTCCGAGAGACCGTAGCCCTGGAACATCGGCATCCCGACGGCGTAGAAGAAACGTTGCAGTTCCGCATCGAGCAGCGCTCCCCCGCCGACGAAGAAACGCAGTTCTCCGCCGAAGGCTTTGCGCACCTTGCGGAAGAGCGTGACGTCGAACAGTGCTACGACA
>ENA-OVGQ01002165-OVGQ01002165.1-human-gut-metagenome-genome-assembly--contig:-NODE-2165-length-18609-cov-3.550663_pt1 | contig 18609 bp, 19 predicted proteins | sample MGYA00237774_ERZ505427 | MGnify/ENA primary metagenome ERZ505427 (study PRJEB26158, sample SAMN06016404) | human gut metagenome | biome: human gut; feature: ankylosing spondylitis patient; material... | reverse complement strand
CTTATACTCTCCGCCGTCATCGCTGGTCGACGGGCTCTGCTTCTTTCCGCTTGCGGAAAAATAGAACCAGTACTTTCCATCATCGCTTTCCGTTCCGTAAAGGCTGCTGTCCTCATCCTTCGGCTCCAGATATCTCCATCCTGTCACCATCGCTCCGCTGGAGCTTAAATAGTAATCCCCATCTTCGGTCCAGCCAGTCTGCATGATTCCGTCAGTGTCAAAGTAATAACTTTTTCCATCGATCTTCTTCCAGGTGTCCTTCTGCTGTACGGAGACGCGATCTGCATCCACTTATCCGCCACCATGATTCCGTTAGCATCCACATAGTAATCGTTGTCGGCCCAGCTATTGACCGCCATTTCACCGCTGTTGTTTAAATATCTCCAGAGATTGTCCGCGCCCTTTTTCCACTCATTCGTCACGCGGTTTCCGTTTTTATCAAGATACGTCCATATATTATTGGAAAGCGCCCAGCCTTCCGCTGCGTAGGCGTTCATCGTCAGACATCCGAAAGTCAGGACCGCCGCTGCTGCCAGTATTCTTAACCCTTTTTTCTTCACTCGCTCCGTCTCCTTCCTGTACCCCAAAAGGTGCATAACTATCGCCAACATCCATTCCGGATCAGCTTCGCCGATGGGATTTCTGCCTTCCACTCTATGAATATATGAAAGGACAACAGCCCTGGGATCCCCGGGCTGTTGTGAAAAGGAAAAGACTTTTATGATCCACCTGCTTCTCTTCGGACGACAGGTCTATTTGAAATATTCTGCGGACGAAATGTCCGTATATGCCGCACAGGCATCATTTTTCATCATCATGGCGGCATTCCCGTTTTTCATGGTCCTCCTGGCCCTGATCCAGGTCGCTCCTATGATCCACGAGGCGGACCTTCTCCGCTTTCTGCTCCCGGCGATCCCGGACCGCTTTCGCGGACTCTTGATCTACCTTCTGGACAGTCTGCGCTCCGACTCCCCGGCAGCCCTGATCTCCGTGACTGCGCTGGCCGCCATCTGGTCCGCATCAAAGGGGATGCTCGGGATCGAAAAGGGCTTAAACCGGGTATTCGGAGTCACGTCCCCGCGGAATTATATTCTCCGCAGGGCACTCTGCAGCGTTTACACGCTCTGTTTTTCCCTGATGTGCGTGGCAAGTCTCGCGCTCCTCGTCTTCGGAAGCTTCCTTCAGGGAATGCTCTTAAAATGGATCCCTGCCCTGGCGTACCTCTCGGGAACGATCTCCCTGTGCCGCGGTCTTGTCATGTTTTTCATGCTGACGATCTTTTTTATTGCGCTTTATACTGCGCTTCCGCACCGCAGGCTTTCAGTCCCCGGACAGATCCCCGGTGCAATGTTCTCCGCCGCAGGCTGGGCACTCACTTCCCTGGCATTCTCTGTCTACTTCCGGTATTTCGGCTCATACGCTGTCACCTACGGAAGTCTGACCGCCGTGATCCTTTTTATGCTGTGGCTCTATGCCTCCATCTGCATCCTGTTTGTGGGGGCCGAGATCAACTGGTTCCTGCTGTTTTACAGGGAAGGGATCCAAATTTCACAGAAGAAAACTGCCTCGGATCCTACTACAAAGATTTGAGTTTCAGACCGGCCGGTCTCCGGAGCAATTCTTAAAATCCGTAGATCCTCTTTGCATTCTCGTAAAAGACTTTCTCCCACTCTTTCTCCGGGATCAGCCATTTTACGACCCCGATGTAATCTCCGTAATTAGCTAACGGCCAGTCAGTTCCAAACATGAACTTCTCATACTGGCTGCAATAGGAGATCCAGGTCTTCAGCGTGTCAAAATATCCTCTCTGCTGCTCTAAAAGCTTTGGAAAATCGATCTTTCCCTCCAGAAGTCCGGAGAGATCCGTCATCACATTCTCATTTTTCTCCACTACAGCCGCCGCATCCATGAGCCACGGATTTCCGAAATGGCACATCACGAACGTCACATCCGGATGGCGGACTGCTGCCTCATCCAGGGTCAGCGGGTGGCTGTACTTTAAGTAAGCGCGGGAACCGGCCGTCTGCCCCATGTGGATCGCAACCGGCTTATTATATGCCTTTGCAAGCTCATAGACCGGCTCATACACTTCATCCGTCACATACGCTTTATTGTAGCCGGGATACAGTTTGATCCCGACGCAGTCCTCCCGCTTTAAGTTTGCCTCCACCTGGTCCAGGCTCCTCTTTTTATCCTGACTCACCAGAAAATCCCGGTCGAGTCCGACACAGTATTTCAGGAAATCCGGGTAGGAATGTGCCGCCGGGTCAACGCCGCGGTTTCCCATAACGACACCGCCGACGATCCCGTATTTCTGATAGACTGCCCTTAAATCTTCTTCTGTATTTTTATGTTCCGCCCGCACCGCGATCTCCTGAAAATAAGGATTCTCCGGCACAAAGTGAAGATGTGCATCAATAATTTTCATATTCTCACTCCTTATGTCTTTCCCTGTACTGTTTTGCCGCATTTGCTGCTTTCCGGTCTTTATATACAGCAAAAACCTCTGTTTCCAGAGGTTTTGCCGGTTGCTTTTCACGGTCAGGAATCTTCCGGACCGAAAATTCTGCATGACACAGTTGTGGTCCCGGGATCAGAAATATTTCTTGCTGCCCCAGAGATTACATCTTTTCAGATCCAGATATTCATGGTAGGCTTTCTCCAGGATCTGCTTCTCATTTGAGAATTTCAGAAGGTGGTACGCCTCATAATATTTATAATATCCGGAGTCTACGAAGTACTCTTCGCGCTGTGGTTTACTGTAATAACTGTCCGCCATCATCAGATACCAGTGGACTTCCTTGTCGACGGTATCCTGCTGCGTGTTAAATGAATACTGGCTCTTTCCGATGTACTTGATGATCTGGGCCTGAACCCCGGTCTCCTCTTTCACCTCTCTGAGAGCCGTTTCTTTAAACTCTTCTCCTGCTTCCACAGTTCCTTTCGGCAAAACCCATCCTTCATACTTATTTCTGTAGTTCTTATAGAGGACCAGGATCTTGCCCCGAAATATAACCACACCGCCACAGCTCGTTGCTTCTATCATCGCAATTTCCTCCTGACAGGCATTCAAGGGACTCCGCTAAAAGCAGATTCCGCAGGTGTGTTTTTAACTGTGTTTAGTATACTTCTTTTTATCCGTGTTTGCAACCACGTTTTCTCTGACCCTGACACCAGGAGGCATGTGCCAAGGTACATTCGGGCGTCTCGCGCGGTCGCCTGCGACAACCTTCATCTTCGCGCGAGTGTGCATCTTGGGGATGCGGTGCCTTTTTGTTTAACAAGAAAACTCCGGCAGGAATATCGACATTCCGCCGGAGTTTTCACATCCGTGACCATTTTCAGGTCGCCTGTTGTTTTCTTTTATGAACGATATCCGTTCGGGTTTTTGGACTGCCAGTTCCATGCATCACGGCACATATCATCGAGTGTTCTCTTTGCTTCCCAGCCGAGCTCCACTTTCGCCTTTGTCGCATCGGAATAGCAGGTCGCGATATCTCCCGCGCGGCGCGGCTTGATCACATACGGGATCTCTTTTCCGACCGCCTTTGAAAATGCGTGGATCACATCAAGAACACTGTATCCGTGACCGGTTCCGAGATTATAGATATATACCGCCGGCTTGTCCTCAAATTTCTTTAACGCCTTTACATGACCTTCCGCAAGATCCATCACATGGATATAATCGCGGACGCCCGTTCCGTCCGGAGTATCATAGTCGTTTCCGAATACGCCGACCTCTTTTAACTTTCCGATCGCAACCTGAGTGATGTACGGTGTCAGGTTGTTCGGGATTCCCTCCGGATCCTCGCCGATCAGGCCGCTCTCATGAGCTCCAACCGGGTTGAAGTAGCGGAGCAGGATCACATTCCACTCCGGATCTGCCTTCTGCATATCGGTAAGGATCTGCTCCAGCATGCTCTTCGTCTGTCCATACGGGTTTGTGCACTGTCCCTTCGGGCACTCCTCGGTGATCGGGACGAACGCCGGGTCTCCGTATACGGTAGCGGAGGAGCTGAAGATAATCTTCTTCACGCCATGCTTTCTCATCACGTCGAGAAGAATCAGCGTACCGGTGATATTGTTGTGGTAATATTCCCACGGTTTTGCCACGGACTCGCCGACTGCCTTTAATCCAGCGAAATGGATCACTGCGTCGATCTTCTCCGCGTCAAAGATCTTTTCCATCGCATCACGGTCCAGCATATCCGCCTTGTAGAATGTGATATCCTTTCCTGTGAGCTGTTTTACTCTTTTCAATGACTCTTCCGACGCATTGTAGAGATTATCAAAAACTACGACCTCATGTCCCTGCTCTAAAAGTGCCAGACATGTATGGCTTCCGATATATCCTGCGCCGCCGGTTACTAAAATTCTCATGATGAACCCTCCCCGAATATTGCCGTTCTGAGATACGGTTATTTTACTTTTTCGTTATCATTTTAACACCGCTGCAGATAAAAGGGAATATCATTTTTCTTTTATCCTATACAGATTTCTTTCCTTTACTGCAGCCACGCGTCAAACAATTTCGCCGCGATCGGAGCCGCAGTGTGTCCGCCGGAACCGCCTTCCTCGACGATCACGCAGACTGCGATCTTCGGATCATCCGCCGGAGCAAAGCCTACAAACCAGGCGTGGGTCTCTTTTGCCTTGTCGACTTCCGCAGATCCTGTCTTTCCTGCCACCTGGTAGGAATCCCGCTTCAGGGCGGATCCTGTTCCGACGTTGACAACCTGTACCATCAGATTCTTTAAGGCGTCCACCTCGTTCGGCACCATCAGTTCTCCCGCCACTGACGGGGAAAACTTCCGGATCACATCGCCGCCGGAATTTTCCACATGATCCATCAGATACGGTTTCATCAGAATCCCGCCGTTCGCGATCGCTGCAGTGATCAGGAGGTTATGCATCGGGGACATCAGTGTCTGTCCCTGTCCGATACTTGTCTGCAGGACTTCCCATGTCTCTGCGTCCGGCTGCATCTTGAAGGTGCTCCTGCTGTACGGGATATCGAGCGGCAGACTCCGGTTAAACAGCAGCTGCTCCGCAAGATTCCGGTAGCTTGTCAGATCAAGCTCTGTGCCGAGGTTCGCGAACGCTCCGTTGCAGGAGTTTGCAAACGCCTGCGTAAAGTCCTGGGACCCATGAGCCGTCTTGTGGTAGCACTGGATCTTATTATTCTCAAACGAAAAGATCCCACTGCAGTCAAAGTGATAGTCATTGTATGTGCCCGGGTGCTCTCTCATATACTCCAGAGCCGTGACGATCTTGAAGGTGGAGCCCGGCGGGTAAAGTCCCTGGGTCGCACGGTTCAACATTTTTGCCTCCGTGCTGTCCCCGTTTACAAGGTCCTGCCAGTTTGCCGCCACCATGTTCGGATCGAACGACGGTTTTGACACCATGCAGAGGATCTTTCCGGTATCCGGCTCGATGGCAATGACCGCTCCCCGGTTCTTTCCGAGTGCATCCGAGGCGATCTGCTGCAGATTCACATTTAAGGTTGTCACCACATTGTCACCGACGCTCTTTCTCCCCATGATTTCATCCGCCGTCTGCTCGATCAGGTTTGTATGGGACCGCAGGAGGTCAAAGTTTGCCAGCAACTCGATTCCGGTCTTTCCCACCGTCGAATATCCCACCACATGGGCAAACAGACTGCCGTATGGGTACTCACGGGTCTCTGTCCCGTCAGAACCGGTCGCTGTCACGGTCCTCGCAAGCACGGTCCCGTCATCGGCAAGGATCTTTCCGCGGGTGACCCGGTCCTCGAAGATCGTCGCTCTGGCATTGTAAGGATTGTCGATCACCGTATCGCTCTTCACAACGAGAAAGTATCCCAGATAGATCCCCATCGCCAGAAATAAAAATACTGCTGCATACACAAACCAGAGGATATTCCGGTTTGCTTTCGGATTCGGTTTACTCTTCTTCACTTGAATGTTCCTCCTCCTCTTCTTCTCCGCGTTTTAAGACGTAGAGTCCCTGAATGACCTGGAATATGATAAATGTGGAGACGATGGAACTTCCGCCGTAGCTCACAAGCGGCAGCGTCACACCCGTCGACGGGATAAACTTTGTCACACCGCCGATCGTCAGGAACACCTGTGTGATATAGACGCTTCCAAGCCCGAATGCAATCAGTTTGTAGAACATCGCCTGCATCTTCATCGCGATCATCATGAACTGCATATAGCAGCCAAGGCACAAAAACAGAACACAGAGCGCATAGAGCGCTCCCATCTCCTCGGAGATCGCTGCAAAGACAAAATCCTTGTCCACCACCGGGATCTTCTCCGGCATTCCACGGTATAATCCCATTCCGAACCAGCCGCCTGTTCCGATCGCGAACAGCGCCTGGGCAACCTGGTAGCCCTTGTTCGCGATATCAGACCACGGATCCGCCCAGGCCTCCACACGTCTTCTCACATGCGGGAAAAGGTAGTAAGCAGCGACCGCTGCAACGGATCCGCCTGCGATGCCTGCGCCGAACCACAGATAACTGGATGTCGCGACAAAGAGCATCGTCATATAGGCCACGAAAAAGATCAGCGCACTTCCCAGGTCCTTCGAGAGCACCAGGACCAGAACATGGACCGCCGCAACAACGGTCGTCTTAATGATCGTGTCCCGGTCTGTCGACTGGTAGAACATGGCAGCCACAAAGAATACAAAGCTGATCTTTACAAACTCGGATGGCTGTACCGTAAATCCCCCGAACGTCAGGGAGAGCTGGGCTCCGTAGGAAGTATTTCCGATCACGCACACCACAGCGAGGAGCACAAGTCCCAGGATCCCGTAGACCCACGGAAACGTGACAAGCTGCCACACCCGGTCGATGATGAACGGGATGATCCATGTCACGACTGCTGCCGCCGCAACGATCGCAAACTGACGCATCGCCCGGTCGGGATTCAGTCTTGTCAGGATAATAAATCCCGTTGCCAGGAGCGTGCACATATTGTTGACGAGAAGCCTGGAGCTGTTCCGGTAAAACAGGCGGGTCAGATAGATATACAGCAGGAAAAACAGCACCTGCGCCCCATAAAAGGCCAGCATCGTCACAGATCCCGTATTCAGCCAGATCAGGACATTCGCCAGAAAGTGAAGCATAAACAGGCACACGAGCTGACGCCCGCAGACGCGGTCTTTTCCCTCCTCATCCCGCACGGAAAAGAAACGGAAATTATAGTAAGTATCCAGGGCAATGAGGAGGATCATCAGGTATCTCGATATTTGTATGATCAGATTCGTCAAAAATTATCACCTACTCTACTCCGCGCGTAAAATGTCCGCGCGTAAACTGATTTTTCAAAACAGACGGTTCTGCTGCCTTTTCTCCCAGAGCGTACTCCTCGAAAAACGCGTCCAGGATCTCGCCCGCAGCCGCCGGTTCCTCTACCGTAAAGTTCATGCGGAGCGCCTTCGGTCCGAGTTCTTCCACCGAAGCCGAAAGTCCAAGAAGAGAAAGCGGAGCCGAGTTGTAGATCGTGTTATAACAGAAACGGCACTGATTCACCACCGGGAAACGCATCTCTTTGCGGTCCTTCAGCCACATGATCTCCGGTTTTCCGGAACATCCGAGCGTCGTCTTCCTGATACACTGTGCGGAGATCATCATCGGCAGATAGCCGTATACGATCATCTCTCCGTGGATCCCGGAATCCCGGATCTCCCGCTCATTCAACTCCACAGGAACGGTCAGACGGTCTGCCCCGTACTGCTCCATCGCCTCCCCGGCCAGGTGGTTCCAGGAATACATTCCCTGGTCAAAAAAGAGCGGCAGCCCGATCCCGGCTTCCTTAAGGAATCCCGGTTCTTCCATTGATCCGATCCCGAGAGCGTCAAAACCGGCGTTTTTTAAAAGATCCATCTGCTTTCTAAAATACTGCTCCGCCTCTTTCCGGAAGATTCTCGGCATCATCAGATAACATCTCACTCCGGCCTCATGGCAGCGGTCCGCAAGTTTTTTCCACTCCTGGGCATCAAAGCTCTCCGACGCCAGATAGATCCCGTATTCTCCCGCGGATAATTTCCGGTACATCTTGAACTTCCCAAGAACTGTCTCGAACTGTGCCTTTGTCTGGACAAACGCAGTAAATTCCGGGATCTTTTCCGACGGTTTCCTTACAGGAAGCGTCTCCTCTTCCTTTGTCGGAGGAACTGAGCTGTTTCTCCGATATCCGGAAAGGATCTCTTCCTTAAGTTTTTCCAGGACATCCCGACGCATCTTATTTAACGCCTGTACCGGCATGAACACATTTCCCTCGCACTCCACGGAGAGATCTGTGAAGGTGAACATGGAATCTCCCGTCTTTGAGAGCTGTTTCCGGATGCGCTCCGCGTCCATCGGGGCATTCTTTGCCTCCTCAGCAGGCTGGGATTCCTCCCAGGCCGTATTCCCGGCCTCATCTGACACAGAAAAATATCCCGCGTTTCCAACCGCGATATACGCATTTCCCGTCACCGGGATCTTCTTCTCCGTATTTACATAGGTGCGGTCTAGATAGTCGAAAAGCTCCTGGTTCACGTCGCGGTATTCCGGTTTTTCTTTCAGGACTACCATATCCCGGCCATTGTGGGCTCTGTAATAGCCCTGTGACTGCCCGCCGCGGTCAAAAAGGGCGAGCAGGGCGTCACGGTCCGCCTGGTCTACATGGTACCCGGCGCGGCCCTCTTTTAAATAGAGGTCCACATATTTCCGGTAAATGCTCACGACACCAGCCGTATAGCGCGGGCTCTTCATCCGTCCCTCGATCTTTAAGGAACAGACTCCTGCTTCCAGGATATCCGGGATCAGATCCAGGGTGCAGAGGTCCTTTAAGCTTAAAAGATACTTCTCGTTCTTTTTATTGACATATTTTCCATTCTGCTCCGCGTCAAAAGGCAGACGGCAGGTCTGGGCACAACGCCCTCTGTTTCCGCTGCGCCCGCCGATCAGACTTGAAAACAGGCACTGGCCGGAATAGCAGTAGCAGAGCGCCCCGTGGACGAACGTCTCCACCTCAAGCCCCGTATCATCATAAATCTCGCGGATCTCCTTCAGTGAAAGCTCTCTCGCCGGGACCACACGGACAGCGCCTAACGACTTTAAGTCCCTCGCGCTGTACTTTCCCGTCACGGTCATCTGGGTACTGATATGCACCGGCAGATCCGGAAAGTGTTTCCGGATATAGGTGAGTGCGCCCATGTCCTGGACCAGGACAGCGTCCAGCCCCGCCTCGTAATATGGTTTCAGATAAGAATACAGATCCCACATTTCTTTTTCTTTGACGAGAGTATTGACTGTCATATAGATCCTGCATCCGTGAATGTGCATAAAATCGATCGCCTTTACCATCGTCTCCTCATCCAGGTTGTTCGCATAAGCGCGCGCGCCAAACCGGCTTCCGCCGATGTAGACTGCGTCCGCTCCCGCGTTCACCGCTGCCACCATACTCTCGTAGGAGCCGGCCGGTGCGAGGATCTCAACCGTTCTGTTCTTCATCTTGTCTCCTTCTTTACATCAGGATCTGCAGCTGGCTGGATCCAGCAGCTGCAGATCCGCATATATTTACAGTCACATTCCCGGGGACAACCCGTATTTTCCCCGGCTAGTCCTCTTTCTGGGCAGCCTCCTGCTTCATCTGAAGGCTGATCAGCTCATGTTTCAGGCTGTAGATCTCTTTCTCCATCTCATCCTTCTGGGCGCGCAGCATCATCGCTTCCTGAAGCGTCTTAAAATAATCATCCGCAAGATTTAAGTAGATCATGACTTCCTGGTAATCTTTGTTCTGTCTTGTAAAACCCGGCTGCGCCTTTAATACGGCAACTTTTTCATTGATATAGGCAGCCACTTTCTGCAGATATTCCGGGTCTTCCGCTCCGCCCAGTGTATAGACGTTTCCATTGATCAGTACTTCTGTATAATTCTTCTCTTCCATTCCAATATTCCTCACTTTTTCTCCCCGCATGACCGTTCTTCTGCCTTCCGGTCAGCGAAAAGATCTATCTTAACTGGTAACTGTTTCATGTTCTCACAGCTGTCATATTTTTTCATTCTTTTGCCGTCTCAAGTCCGAAATGTCTGTAGGCGAGATCCGTCGCCATTCTTCCTCTCGGAGTGCGCATGATGAGCCCGTTCATCAGAAGATACGGCTCATATACGTCTTCTAACGTCCCGGAATCCTCCCCGATCGATGCTGCTAACGTCTCCAGTCCCACCGGACCGCCGGAGAATTTCTGGATCAGCGTGAGGAGCAAGGTCCTGTCATTATTGTCGAGACCGAGTTTATCGACATCCAGGATATCAAGGGCAAAGTCCGCCACGTCTCTTGTGATCGCGCCGTCATATTTTACCTGGGCAAAGTCGCGCACTCTCTTTAAGAGGCGGTTTGCCAGTCTCGGAGTTCCTCTGGATCTTCTGGCGATCTCGAACGCGCCCTCCTCATCGATCTCAACGCCGAGAACCTTCGCGGAGCGCTTGACAATCACGCAGAGTTCCTCCGGCGTATAAAATTCCAGCCGCTGGATCACGCCGAAACGGTCACGGAGCGGGGCTGTCAAAAGTCCTGCCCTCGTCGTTGCGCCCACCAGCGTAAATTTTGGAAGATCCAGCCGGATCGAGCGGGCCGAGGAATCTTTTCCCAGCATGATATCGATGGCAAAATCCTCCATCGCGGGATATAATACTTCCTCCACCTGGCGGTTCAGTCTGTGGATCTCATCCACAAACAGGACATCGCCTTCCTGGAGATTATTTAAGATCGCGGCCATCTCCCCCGGTTTCTCGATCGCGGGACCGGAGGTCACTTTCAGATTCACGCCCATCTCGTTCGCGATGATCCCGCAGAGCGTTGTCTTTCCAAGTCCCGGAGGACCGTAGAAAAGCACATGATCGAGCGCCTCCCCGCGGCTCTTCGCCGCATCGATGAAGATCTTCAATGTGGATTTGATCTTCTCCTGACCGATATAATCTTTTAAATATTGCGGGCGCAGAGTCCCCTCTATTTTCTTATCTTCTTCCGTCTCTTCGGTCGTAATGATTTTCCGGCTCATAATATTTCCTATCCTGTCTTAGTTTCTGCTCCTCTGATACCGAATTGCTTCACACACTGCAGTATCATAAAAACGCAAGATGTTTCAGCGCACCCTTTAACACATCCTCGGAAGTCATCGTTTCCGTGATCGTCACTTTCTTCACGGCCGTCTGTGCCTCGGATGCGGAATATCCGAGCGCCGTAAGTGCCTCCACTGCCTCTTTTCCGGCTTCCGCCATTCCGGAGAATTCCGTCTTTCCTGTCTCTTCCGGTTCCACCCCGGCAAACAGGACGTCCTCCGCTTTTACCTTGTCCTTGAGGTCAAGAATGATCCTCTGGGCCGTCTTTGCTCCGACACCGGGTGCCTTCGAGATCGCCTTTGCATCGCCGGAGAGCACCGCCATCCGCAGGACATCCGGCTTCAGGGCGGATAAGATCCCGAGCGCACTCTTCGGTCCCACTCCGTTCACCCCGATCAGCTGGCGGAACATCTCAAGATCCTGTTTCGAGAGAAATCCATAGAGGCTCATTCCGTCCTCGCGCACAGAAAAATAGGTATAGATCTTTACTTCCTCCCCAAGTCCCGGCAGTTCCCCGAGAACCGACGACGGAATAAAGATCCGGTAGCCGATATTCCCCGCCTCGACAACGACGGAATCTTCCCTCTTTTCCTCCAGAGGGCCGCGTATATATGAAATCACTGGATGAACCTCCTTAATCATAATGCATGTCGTAATCATACCATAGCCGCCATTTAAGTGCAAGCAAAACCGCCGGCCGAATCGAACATATTTTCGATTTTATTTTATCGATGCTTCATTGACTTTCCAAAAGCCCACAGGTATAATCAGAAAACGCAGACACCGAACATAAACACTACAGGAAAAACGTATGATCACAATAGAAAAAACATTTCCCGGCACCATCGCCTACCCGTTAGAGCGCCTCGGCGACCCGGAAAAACTCGTCTTTTTTGACATCGAGACCACGGGATTCTCCGCTGACTACAACACGGTGTATCTCATCGGCTGTATCTGGCCGGAAGGAGATCAGCTCCGCTTTATCCAGTGGTTTGCCGACACAAAAACCGTCGAGGCCGATGTCCTCAATGCATTTTTTGAATTTTTAAAGAATTTCCGCACGCTCGTCCATTTCAACGGGGACATGTTCGATATCCCCTTTGTCACAAAGCGCGCCGGCACATTAAAACTCACTCCCACGTTTGACTGCGTGGAAAGCATCGATATCTTCCGCCGGATCAAACCATTCAAAAAACTCCTCGGTCTGCCTGACATGAAGCAGAAGACCATCGAGCGGTTTTTAAAGATCAGCCGCGAGGATCTCTATAACGGCGGCGAGCTGATCAAAGTCTATCTGGACTATCTGAAGACCCGGGATGAGGAAGAAAAGCGCCTTCTTCTCCTCCACAACGAGGATGACTTAAAAGGAATGCCGTCACTTCTCCCAGTCCTCTTCTATCCGGACTTTTTCGCTCAGGATTTCACATTGAGCTCTGTGAGGGAAGCTCCCGGTGAGACGGACCGGCTTCTCCTCTCCCTGGCCGGAGATCCGGAAACGATCCTTCCGGCCCCGGTGAGTGTCTCTGTCCCCGCCTACGCTTTCCGGGCAGACAAAGACCGGATGGAGCTTTCCATCCGGGTCTACAAAGGCACATTGAAATATTACTATCCGAACTATAAAGACTACTACTATCTGATCTACGAGGACACTGCGATCCATAAGAGCGTCGGCGAGTTTGTCGACAAGGACGCCCGGATCAAGGCAACGAAGGAGACCTGCTATACGAAAAAAGACAGCGTCTTTCTCCCTCAGCCCGCGGATATCTGGGAACCGGAATTTAAAACTTCCTGCAAAGATAAAACAGGATTTTTTGAAGTCCGGGAAGACTGTTTTTCCGATGCCGAAAAACTGAATCACTACATCCATGAGATCTTTTCATTTCTGAAATGACCGCACATGAACACAGGTCCCGCCCACGATCGTCATTTTCCGGGAATCGGCATGACAATGATGACAGCAGCCGACTGTGAGATCCTTCTCTCTTCCCGCTGCTGTCGTTTTGCCTGCACATCTGTTCCTCTAATAATCCCCGTCTCTCAGAAGTTTTCTGATATATGCGAATGTTTTTCTCTCGCCCTTTTCCTTTAACATCAGAAGGATCTTATCGAGACATGCCTTCGTCTCCGGATGCATGACGATAAATTCCTTGTTTCTGGAGAAATAGGTATACGGCGCCGCGTCCGTGTAATTCTTTCCCTGATAGATCTTAGATGCGGCGATCCGGTCCATGACCATCTCTGCCAGATAATTCACCGGCATCTTCACTCCGACGATCTTCCAGTTGTTTTCCGCTGTGGACACGTCAGTCCAGTACTCAAAATGATGCTTGTTTCTTCCTTTATGATGAAGCCATGCGGAGGAATATCCTTTCTCTTCCTTCTCCGCAGCATTCGGGCTTCTCGTTCCCTGATAATACTTTACTCCTGTCCGAAATTCCTCCCAGGAATATTTTGACAGGTCATGGAGCAGTCCCTGTTTAAACAGCCCCACCTTAAAACATCCTTCCATGACAACCAGCTTGTGATGCGTGATCGTCAGAAAATGATGCCATGCATTGCAAAGCGGCCGTTTTTCCTCATCATTTAACTTAACAGAACTCATATCTTTATTTCCTTATCTTCCGGACCGCTCCATCTTCCGGTGTGCGGCCCGGCAAAGATCCATATTTTTGCAGAGGTCTGCCGCGGCGGATCCTCAGTTACTCTCTTGTCGCCTTTTTTAACATCTCACCCAGTTCATCCACAGAGAATTTATAATGTTTGTTGCAGAACTGGCAGTTGACCTCGATTTCTTTTCCCTCATCGATCATATCCTGGATCTCTTTTCTTCCGATGCTGATGATCGCCTTCTCCACTCTGGAACGCTCACAGTCGCAGTGGAACTGCACCGGCATCTTCTTTAAGATCTCAAGTCCGAACTCCCCGAGAATATCTGTCAGGATCTCCTCCGGAGTCTTTCCTGCATCGAGAAGGGATGTGATGGAGGAAATTCCGGAAAGCTTTGCCTCAAGGCGGTCGATGATCTCATCGGATGCGCCCGGAAGAAGCTGGATGATAAAGCCGCCGGCCTGACGGACGGTATTGTCTTTGTTCATCAGGACTCCGAGAGCGACAGATGACGGAACCTGCTCGGATGTTGCAAAATAGTACGTCAGATCTTCCGCGATCTCACCCGTGATGAGCTGTGTCTGTCCCACATACGGCTCTTTTAAACCGATATCCTTGATCACACTCAGGACGCCGAGTCCCAGGGAACCGCCGACATCAAGCTTTCCCTGCGCATTCGGCGGCAGCATGACATCCGGATTGAACGCGTATCCCTTTACATCGCCCTTTCCGTCAGCAGTCACTAAAAGTCCTCCGATTGGGCCGTCTCCCTCGATCCGGAGTGTCAGGAGTTCTCCTTCCCCCTTTAAGTCGGATCCCATCATGGCAGCCGCCGTCATGAGACGTCCCAGGGCAGCCGTCGCGATCGGGCTCGTATTGTGGGCATTCTTCGCGGTTTCCACCATCTCTTTTGTCGTTGCGGCAAAGGCGCGGATCTGTCCGTCCGCAGCCGTCGCACGGATCATATAATCATTCATGCTCTATTTCCTTTCTTTTCCATGTTCTCTCGCGATCACATAAACACGCTCGCTATCTTTTCGCGGCGAATTTTTCGTAAACGCGTCGTAAACGGCAACAAACTCCATGCCTGCCTCACTGATCGCGCGTTTCACTTCCTCCAGAGAATACGCCCGCTGGTAGTGCGTTTCATGATATTTCCGGAAAAGATCTCCCTCTTCCCGGACGAAGATCGACAGGTCGTAGATATTGATCTTTTCCTCTTCTTCGTACTGGTTGTCCCAGATAAAGCTGGAGTCGTCCCGGTCCTCGGCGATCGTACTGTCACCCATGATCTCCCGGTATTTGTACTCGGTATTCAGATCAAAGATAAAGACTCCGCCCGGATCGAGATAGTTGTTGACCAGGCGAAACACCTCCGTCAGATCCTCCGGCTCCAGAATGTAATTCATACAGTCACAGATGGAGACGACCGCCGCCACCGTGCCGTAAAGTTCAAATTCCCTCATATCCTGACAGAGATAGAGGATATCGCTTCCGGATTTTTCCTTCTTTTCCAGGGCAAGTTCCAGCATTTCTTCGGAATTATCGACTCCGATCATATCGTAGCCGGACTTTGCCAGAAGCTCCGTGAGACTTCCAGTCCCGCAGCCGAGATCCAGGAGCAGTCCTTCTGAAACTCCCTGCTCTTTTAAAAGTCCTGTGAGATACTCACACCACTCTTCATATGGGATATTGTCCATGAACGTATCATAGACAGCGGCAAATCCTGTATATGCCTGCATTGTTTTTTCTCCTTATCAATCCGCGGTCACAACTGTATCACACAGAATTTTCCGTTCAGAAAATTCCTGCCCGTGTACAGTAATGAAAAAGCCACTACCCGCAATAGGTAATGGCTTACGTTTCATCTTATGCGTTGCGGCCGCAGCACTTTTTGTACTTCTTTCCGCTTCCGCACGGACACGGATCGTTCGGGTAGATCTTGTGGCCCTGGCGGCGTACGGTTCCGGAAGCTTTCTGCTTCTTGTAGAGCTCGGTTCTTGTCTCAGCGGAGAGGATCTCTGTCCACTGCGGAAGCTCATAGAGCCAGGAAGCCTTTGCCTCTACCATATTGTAGTAAAGCTTCTCCGGATCGATCTCGATCTTAACAACAGTATCTTCTGTCATTGTGTCGATCGGGTTCTCATATCCCTTTAAGCTCTCGTTGATTCCATCGAGGAAACCGGTCATAATAAGAACTTCTGTGCCATACTTCTCAGCAAGCTCTTTTACAGTTCCCTCAACAACCTCTGTCGGGTTGGAGAGGATCTTCTCGTAGATGCCTTTCTCGATCGTAAAATAGTTTGTCCAGAGTTCTTCTTTCTTTTTATCATCGAGACCGTCGCCGTAAGCGAGGTTTCTCCATGTTTCAAGTAATGTTGCCATATCAGTTCCATCCTTTTCGTATACTGTTTCTATTCTTTTCCGCACCGGCGAGCTCCAAAAGGGCAGACTGGTACAGGAAACGTCTAGAGCGTATTATAACATAGGATATTTTTTCTGTAAACAGGAAAATTGGCAAAAGGTTATTCCAAATAGTCTAATGCAAACTGCGCATAGATCCCTGTGCCGTGGAACAGAACGTCCTCATCCACATCGAATGCCGGATGGTGATGCGGCGCTGTGATGCCTTTTTCCTCATTTCTGCAGCCGAGATAGCCGAACACGCCCGGGACATGTTCCGTGTAGACGCTGAAATCCTCGGCCCCTGTCATCTTCTTTAACGGAACAAGTGCTTCCTCGCCCATCTCCTCCGCTGCCGCGCGTCTTGCTGTCTTCACGAGCTCTTCATCATCATTGATCAGCGGACTCGGTCCAAAATAGTAGTCAAACTCTGCCGTACAGCCGTAGCCCTCGACGGGCGGCTCCACGACCTTTTTGATCAGCTCCGGCATTCCGTTCCGGAATTCCCGGTTGAAGGCTCTCACCGTTCCGACAAGCTCCGCCTCATCCGCAATGATGTTCTCCTTTGTTCCCCCGTGGAACATTCCGACGGAGACGACGAGTGCATTGAACGGGTCATTGATCCTGCTCGGGATCGTCTGGAGGACCTGGATCGCCGCGGCAGCCGCCAGGATCGCATCCTTTCCGAGGTTCGGGGCACTCCCGTGTGCTTTCTGACCATGGATTTTTATCGTAAAGCGGTCGCTGCACGCCATCCGCTCGCCGGATTCAAAGTTTACGGTTCCGGTCGGCATCGTCGCCCAGATATGCATTCCGAAGATCGCGTCCACGCCTTCCAACGCCCCGCGTTTTACATATTCCTCCGATTTTCTTCCGATCTCCTCCGCCATCTGGAAGATCAGCTTCACTGTCCCGTGAATTTTATCACGGTTTGCACTTAAGATCTTCGCAGCTCCGAGCAGCATCGCCGTGTGGCAGTCATGGCCGCAGGCATGCATCACGCCCGGATTTTTGCTGCAGTATGATTTCCCCGGATTTTCCTGGATCGGGAGCGCATCGATGTCCGCGCGCAGCATCACGGTCTTTCCCGGCATCGTCCCCTCGATCGTTCCGACGCAGCCGGTGATCCCGTCGAATTCCTGCACCGGGATCCCCATCTTCTCAAGCTCCGCTTTGATGAACTTTGTCGTCTCAACTTCCTGCGTGCTGAGTTCCGGATGTTCATGGAGATGACGGCGGCACGCGATCACATATGCTTCCTGTTCTTTTGCAAGTTCCTGTACTCTCATCGCTCTTCTCCTCCCTTTTTCTCCAGATAATCTGCGGCAAACTGCGCGTAGAACGCAGCTCCCTTTTTCAGGATCTTCTCGTTGACTCTGAATTTCCCGTTGTGGAGCGGATAGATGTCCTCGTCCTTCTCATCATAGCCGCCTAAAAATGCGAACATGGAAGACGGGATATGGTCCATCACATAGGAGAAGTCTTCACTTCCGCCTGCCTTCTTCGCCTCGGCCCATGCATCCGGTCCGTAGAGCTTTTCCGCAGCCTCCCTGGCGATCTCTGTGAGCTCCGGATCCCCGTTTACAACCGACGGCTCCAGATAGGAATATTCAAGCTCCGCCGTGCATCCTTCCGCGGCTGCGATATCCGTCACGATCCTTCTCATGGTCTCCTCGACCATCGCCCGTGTCTCCTTCGCGTAACAGCGGACAGTTCCTTCCATGACAGCGGTGTCCGTGATGATGTTGAACTGGGTTCCCGCGGAGACCTTTCCGACCGAAACGACCAGCGAATTCAACGGATCATTTACGCGGCTCACAATGTGTTGGAGTCCGAGCAGGATCGAGCTCGCCGCGACGATTGCGTCCTTTCCGAGATGCGGCATGGAGCCGTGAGTCGAAACGCCATGGACCGTAATTTTAAAGTTGTCACAGCTTGCCATCAGCTCCCCGTCTTTGATAAGGACCTGTCCGGCTGGGCCCGTCGGCCACACATGCATTCCCATCGCCGCGTCGATCCCTTCCAGATATCCGTGATCCACATAGTAATGACTTCCGATGAACGCCTCTTCCGCTGCCTGGAACAGCAGTTTTACAGTTCCCTTTAATTCCTTTTCCTGCTCCTTTAAGAGTCTCGCCGCCCCTAAAAGCATGGACGCGTGGCAGTCATGACCGCAGGCATGCATCACGCCCGGAGTCCTGCTCGCGAAATCGACTCCGCTCTCCTCCATGATCGGGAGTGCATCGATGTCCGCGCGGAGCAGAATCGTTGGCCCGTCTCCTTTTTTTCCTTTTATGGTCGCGATGCAGCCCGTATAATCCGGGAATGTCTGCACTGGGATCCCCATTTTTTCAAGTTCTGAGACGAGATATGCCGTTGTCTCTTTCTCCTCGAAAGAAAGCTCGGCATGTTCATGGAGGAAATGGCGGTCTTTTATGATCGCGCTCTCTGTTTCCTCTGCTCTTTTTGCAAAATTCATAAGTGCTCCTTTCCTTTCTTAA
>ENA-OVGQ01002164-OVGQ01002164.1-human-gut-metagenome-genome-assembly--contig:-NODE-2164-length-18611-cov-4.889308_pt1 | contig 18611 bp, 15 predicted proteins | sample MGYA00237774_ERZ505427 | MGnify/ENA primary metagenome ERZ505427 (study PRJEB26158, sample SAMN06016404) | human gut metagenome | biome: human gut; feature: ankylosing spondylitis patient; material... | reverse complement strand
TTTACGAAGAGCTTTGGTATGGCGGGGCTGCGGCTGGGGTACGGCTTGAGCGCGGATGGGGCCTTGCTGCGGAAGATGTCGGCGGCGGTGCCGCCGTGGAATGTCTCGGCGCTTGCACAGGCGGCGGGCGTCGCCGCGCTGGGCGATGCGGAATTTTTGGAGAGGAACCGCGCGGTCATCCGCGCGGAGCGCCCGCGGCTCGAAGAACGGCTGCGGGAGCTTGGCTTCTGGGTGTGTCCGTCGCAGGCGAATTACATTCTGTTTCGCGGTGAGGCGGGCTTGGCGGATCGGCTGCGCGAGCGCGGCGCTGCGATCCGCGACTGTGCGAATTTTGAGGGCCTGGGGCCGGGATGGTATCGCGCGGCTGTGCGGCTGCGGGAAGAAAATGATGCGCTGCTGGATGCGATGCGGCGGGCGAGGGAGGATGGAAGATGGCGCTGAATCTGATGCTGCAGGGAACGATGTCGAACGCGGGGAAGAGCCTGCTCGCCGCGGCGCTCTGCCGCATTTTCCGGCAGGACGGTTATCGCGTGGCCCCGTTCAAGAGCCAGAACATGGCGCTGAACTCCTTCATCACGGCCGAAGGCGGCGAGATGGGCCGGGCCCAGGTGGTGCAGGCAGAGGCGGCGGGGATCGCGCCGGATGTGCGGATGAACCCGATTTTGCTGAAGCCGACGACGGACTCTGGCAGCCAGGTGATCGTGAACGGACAGGTCGTAGGCAACATGCGCGCGACGGAATATTACCGGCGGAAACGGGAATTTCTGCCTGCGGTGACGGCGGCATATGAGAGTCTTGCGGCGGAATATGACGTGATCGTCATCGAGGGCGCGGGCAGCCCGGCAGAGATCAACCTGAAACAGGACGATTTTGTGAACATGGGGCTGGCCAAGCTGGTCGATGCGCCGGTGCTGCTGATCGGGGACATCGACCGGGGCGGCGTGTTCGCGCAGCTCTACGGGACGATCGCGCTGCTGGAGCCGGACGAGCGTACGCGCGTCAAGGGGACAATCGTGAACAAGTTCCGCGGTGACCGGGCCATTCTGGAGCCGGGACTGCGGCAGCTCGAGGCGCTCTGCGGCATGCCGGTGGCGGGTGTGGTGCCGTACACGACGGCGGACATCGACGATGAGGACAGCCTGACGGAGCGGTTTTCGCGCGACACGGCGCGGAAGCTGGTCGACATCGCGGTCATCCGGCTGCCGAAGATCTCGAATTTCACCGATTTTTCGCCGTTTGAGCGATATGAAAATGTGTCGCTGCGGTATGTCGACCATGTGGGCGCGCTCGGCACGCCGGATATGATCCTCCTGCCGGGGACGAAGAGCACGATCGCCGATCTCCGCTGGCTGCGTGAGCGGGGACTGGAAGCCGCGATCCTGAAGGAGGCGGCAGGCGGGACGCTGGTATTCGGCGTGTGCGGCGGATACCAGATGCTGGGCCGGTCCGTTTCGGACCCGGAGGGTGTCGAGGCCGCGGGGCTGACGGAACTGCGGGGCATGGGACTGCTCGAGATGGAGACCGTGTTCCACGGGGAGAAGGTGCAGCGGCAGACGGCGGGGATGTTTTCCGGTGTGGAAGGGATGCTCGCGGGGCTGAACGAACTGCGCTATGAAGGGTATGAGATCCACATGGGCCGCAGCGAGGCACAGATGCCCGCGCTGGCCGGGAACGGGAACGTCTACGGCAGCTATGTGCATGGGATATTTGACGCGCCGGGCATCGCGGATGAGATCCTGAAGGCGATCTGCGCGCGGCGCGGCGTGGCGTTTTCGGCGCTCGGGACCTTTGACCGGGCGGCATATCGGGAGCGGCAGTATGATCTGCTGGCGGACGCGGTGCGCGCGGGATTGGATATGGAATTCGTTTATCGGGTGTTGAGAAAAGAGATTTAGTTTTTTCAAAAGCGGGCGACCAATGGTCGCCCCTACGAATTCTATTTCAGCGCGGTGGCAAATCGAAAAATAACAATCCCTCCGTCACGGCTTCGCCGTGCCACCTCCCTTTACACAAGGAAGGCTATCCGCTGCGGCGGGGACGGGCCGATGAGTACCCGCGAGGGGCAGGCCGCATCCGTAAGGCTCCTTCGTCGCCAACGGCTGCGCAATATTTCAAGCTTTTCAAACCGCAGGATTGGCGGAAAAGATCCGCCGAAGCGCGCAGACGCAATTGTACGGTGTTGCCTTATACCACCCCGAGGCCCTTGATGAAGATGCCCAGGGCCAGGATCAGGCAGACGGTCCAGCCGATGTAGCGGCTGGCGATCTCCCAGTCGGAGGGCTCGGCCTGCTCCACGTCGCGGACCCGGAAAGACAGGTCCCAGCGGAACAGCTCGTCCGCAAACAGGATCGAAAACGCGGTCACGGCGCAGACGAACACACCGCCGAACCACGCGGCCCAGACCCCCTTGTGCTGCAGCTCCGGCCCCTCCGTCAGCTCAAGAATCGTCCGGACCGACAGCTCCATCGGGTCGACCTCGTTCCCGTTTTCATCCAGCGTCACTCCGCTGCTCGTGATAGCGGTGATGGACAGATCCAGGTCTATGCTTCCGTCCTCGTGATACAGCAGGGTCTCGCCTCCGTTCTCCATCACGCCGCCGCGGAACAGGATCGTATCCCCGCAGCGGACCTCCACGCCGGTCAGATACCTGCTCAGCTCGCTGTCCGGGCGCGCGTCCGGATCCTCCGTCACGGTATAGGGGCCGTAGGTCTTATCCCCGTACTGAAATTCCACCGACTTGTCCGCATGCACGGTAAAGCGCGCGGCCTCGCCCCGGAGCTTGCCGGAATAGACGGTCGCGTCCCCCTCCTGCGCGGGCGTCAGGATCGTGTCCTGATACAAAAACCCCACCCGCGCCGTCGTCACCGGATAGAGCACCGAAAATACCAAAATCATCACCACACCGCACACCAAAAGCGCGATCTGATACCGCCCCAGCCCCCTGAGCCGTTCCATAAGCCGCCTCCCTTTCATCCCGATCACCAGTCCTGTCTGCTTCCATTATAAATGCAGCCGGACCGATGTCAACCCCGCAAGTCAGTGCGCCGTCCTGCGGAGCAGGCGTTCGTGCATGAGGATCATAAGAGCCAGCAGGGCGATTGGGCATCAAGAATGGATCTAACGGCCCTGCGCTTCGCGCAGGGCCGTTTGGTGTTTCAGAAATTCGCGTTCTGGTATTCTGTTGGGCCCATGCCGGTGAGTTTTTTGAAGGTGCCGGAGAAGTAGGTGATGTCTTTATAGCCCACGGCTTCGGCGACCTCGTAGACGCGGAGCTTTCCCTTCTTGAGAAGCGTCATGGCCTTCTGCATCCGGCAGCGCGTGAGATAACTCCCCACCGTACAGTCGGTCTCCTTCTTGAACAGGTGGCTCAGGTGTCCCTCGCTCAGGCCCAGGCTTGCCGCCACCTGCCCTACGGACAGGCCGGGGTCCGCGCAGTTTCCTGCGATATAGTCCATCGCCTCCTGCACATAGCGGCTCTTGGCTCCCGCGCGGATCGCGGGAAGCTGCGCTCCGATTCTGTTTGGCGGCGAAAACCTGCGCGTGGAAAAAGCAAATGAAACAAAAACTGCTGCCAGAAGTCTCCTGCTGCCGGGCAATGCCGCCTGAATCGCTGCCGTAGCGACTATTGTAGCGACTACAAAAGGCAAAAAATCAAATTTCGAACCGGCATAGCGACTAATGTAGCGACTACGGAATTCAAAGTGCAAAAAAAGCTAGATTATATGCGGTGTACGAAACGGCGGCAGGAGACGCAGGCTGCGTTTCAGGCTTTTCTTGCTGCGCAAGAAAAGCGCAAGCATCGCGTTTTGGTACCAAAACGCAGCTTGCAGGGAAAACCCTGACCCCAATGCCACCTGTGGGCGGAGGACTAACGGCTGAACTGCGGCACAAGTCAGAAAACGCACATCGGCGCAGCCATTTGCTCTGCGGCGTGGGGCGCGTCGTGCCGACGTGTGCGGTTTTATGGGCCGACCGCGCATCCGTGCAGGTCTGCGCTACACAAACGCCGCGTCCGCCCACCGTGCGGCGCAAAAAAACGAGGGCTGGCATCAAGCCAGCTCTCGCCTTACAAATCGAACGAAGGAGATGATCCATGACAAAACTGTGCAGCCCACCAGTGCTAGAAAGATCCCGTCCGCAAACGCCGTGTGTGCACGATACCACGGTCGAAACGCTGTGAGCATCAGCACCAGGTACACCAGCGGAATGGACAATCTCAGTTTCATCGCAATACGAATCAGCAAGAGCAGCAGTTGAACCATCACGGAAAAACAGGCAGTTAACATCGGCGATCCTCCTCAAACAGTTTGTCGGATGTTAACTCTCTTGCTGCAATTTTACAAGTACATAGATTTCTGATCGGGTAATTCTTTTCGGCCATTCAAAAACAAATTTTGATTCCCTGAATGGGAGAAAGGAAGCCAAATGAACCAGAAACAGTATCACTCGCTGGAAGAATTGCCCCTGATGATGAACATGACAGATGTTGCCAGCGTCCTTGGCATTTCCAGAGCCGGAGCGTACAAGCTCGCCCACAGTGCAGATTTCCCGGCGTTTCAGATCGGCAGGCGCATCGTTGTCTCGCGGGAAAACTTCCTCAGCTGGCTGGACCGGCAGTCCACAGAACAAAAATGTGCCTGAGCGCAAAAAGTACTCGCTATTTCACTGTGTTTGTGGTAGTTGTGTGAGCTACCGGAAAAGGAGGAATTTACATGAGCAAAAAGCGAGCCAACGGCGAAGGCAGCATCCGCAAACGGAAGGACGGACGCTGGGAGGGCCGATATACCGCCGGGTATGACAAGGACGGAAAGGTCATCACGAAAAATGTTCTCGGGAAAACGCAGGCAGAAGTCAAAGAGAAGCTGAAAACAGCGATCGAAGAAAGCCAGAAGCTTGACCCGACCCGCACAGGGCAGTACACCGTGCAGACATGGGTGACGTTGTGGTACGAGGTTTTTATCAAGCCGCAAATTCGCCCGAATACGAAGCAGTTCTACCGCAACTGCATGGAAAACCATCTCTTTCCCGCGCTGGGTGACTGCCCGCTGGAAAAGCTGAGCACCATTCAAATTCAGCGCGCGATCAACGAGATGAGCGAGCACGGCAGAAATCACTACTATAGCCACATTCCGCTGAAAGAAATGACGCTCAGCCCACGCATTGTGCAAGGCATCCTCGGAATCCTGCGGAAAAGTCTCGATCAGGCCGTCGCAGAAAAGCTCATTCTGAGCAATCCGGCAGCAAACTGCAAAGCCCCGAAAACGGTACGGAAAGAGATGAAAGTGCTGCCGGAAGAACTGATCGGGCCATATCTGCACGAAGCGAAGCAGCGCGGCGTGTTTGCACCGCTCTATCTGGAACTGACCAGCGGCCTGCGCCGGGGAGAACTGCTGGCCCTGCTCTGGAAAGATCTGAACGTGAAGGAGCGAACACTTTCCGTCACCAAAAGCGTCTGCCGCATCGACCATCAGCTTGTTGTCAGCCAGCCGAAAACAAAAAACTCGCTGCGGCTGCTGACACTTCCGGAGAGCACCGTGCAGATTCTGGTGGAAGAACACGAAAAGCACCCGGATAATCCCTATATGTTCCCGTCCCCGAAAACCGGAGAAATGCTCGACCCGGCATCCTTCCGCGCCATGCATGACCGGATTCTGGAAGCCATCGGCGCGGAACATGTGAGATTTCATGACATGAGACACACATTCGCGACCTTGGCACTCAAAAACGGCGTTGACGTGCGGACACTCTCCGAAATGCTCGGACATTACAGCGCGGGGTTCACGCTCAGCACCTACGTCCACTCCACACCCAGCATGCGCGTGCAGGCTGCGGACACCATCGGTCAAATGATCGGCCGGGAAGTGGTGTGACGCAAAGCATAGAGGGCGCGCTGCCAAAACGGCAGCGCGCCCTTTTCTCGTGAAAAAATACTGATTTTATGTACGTCTTATGCGCTGCGGAATGGTCTTTTCGTGCTATTTCGTACTGTTTTGTACATCGACGTACATCGCGGTTTGGGTCACGGTTTGGGTCAAAACGCATTTTCAAAAATATGGTTGAACTTTTTGGCTGCAAAATGCAAGAAAAAACTCCGAAATCAGCCGATTTCGGAGCTTTCTATGGTGGACAGTACAGGACTCGAACCTGTGACCCCATGCACGTCAAGCATGTGCTCATACCAGCTGAGCTAACTGTCCATCAGCGGGGTTATTATACTCGATCCCGCTGCGTTTGTCAAGCGTTATTTTTCAGGTACCACGCGATCAGCAGATCGGCGGCTTCGCCGTAGCTCTGGACGCCGGATTCCTCGGAGAAAGCCTTCAGATAGGTGTCGTTGACCTTCTGCGCTGCGTCCTGCACCTTGCCCTCATACTGCTCGTAGTGTGCGTTTGCCGCGCGGATGTCGGCGAGGACACCGTCTGACAGGGTGCTCCAGATCTGGCTGGCGGCGGTCTTGTCAATCTTCGACAGGGCGTTGTGGCAGTAGATATACGCGCCGAACGCGCCGGAGTAGCGAAAATCGTCGTCTTCCGAGGCCATGCAGGCCAGATAGGCGCAGAAGTTCGCGTCGTCCTCGGCTGTGACGGCCTGCCGGTGGGCAAGCTCGTGGCACATGGTAAAGGGGATCCACGCGGTATACGTATCCGGGTTGACGCAGGCCTCCGCCGTGAAGCAGATAAAGATGCCCGTCGTGCCGGTCTGGCTAAACAGCCGCCACGAAGCCAACGGCTTTACTGGCCCGAGTCCGTCCGTGAACGGATCATACTGCTGCGCAAGCGCCGCGTAGCCGCCGGGGGCCTGCTTTGCAAGCTCGGAAAACGCCGGATAGACGGTCAGATTTTCTGCGTCACGCTCGACCTTTTCGGCGTATTCGTTTGCCTGCGCGGCATAATAGGCCGTTGCGGCGATCAGCTCCTGCTTGGAATATTCGCGCACGTCAAGGCCAAGCGTCTGATCGACCGACGGGCCGAAGTGCCCGAGGCCCCAGATGGCAACGAACAGGAACACGCCCGTGCTGAGCCCCAGCAGAACGCCGGACAGCCAGCAAAGCAGGCTCCGGCGTCCCGTGAACACGCGGATGAGCGTATAGAAAAACCACAGCGCCAGCAGGACTGCCAGCACCTCCCACAGCGCAATGGGCATCAGCCCGGACACGGAGGAAATGGCCGACAGGATGCTTCTGGAGAGGGCGGGGTAGAACGAAAAGACCACACTGGGCGCGGCCTTTGCAAACGCGATCATCAGGCCCGTCAGGACCAGAAGGATCGCCGATAGGATCACTCTTCCGATTGCTTTCAAGATGGATATGTCCTTTCCGAATTGCTTCCTGCATTATACCACATTTTCGGGAAAAACAAAACTGGTCTTTCAAATTTTTGCCGCGCGGTTGACTTTGCGGGCTTTTTCATTATAATAATAGGATAAACTTGATCATATACGTCAGGAGGACGAGAAGTATGATGAAAAACAGCGAAAAGTCCATGGACAAGATCATTGCCCTTTGCAAAAACCGCGGCTTTGTCTTTGCAGGCTCCGAAATTTATGGCGGCTTGGCCAACAGCTGGGACTACGGCCCTCTCGGCGTTGAGTTCAAGAACAACGTCAAAAAGGCGTGGCTCAAGAAATTCGTGCAGGAAAGCCCGTACAACGTCGGTCTCGATGCGGCCATTATCATGAATCCGCAGACGTGGATCACGACCGGCCATGTGTCCAGCTTCTCCGACCCGCTGCTCGACTGCAAGGCGTGCAAGGCCCGCCACCGCGCTGACAAGCTCATCGGCGAAGAGCATCACGAGGTCAACGTCGACGCGATGAGCTTCGACGAGATGGACAAGTTCATTACCGAGCATGAGGATATTGTCTGCCCCGTCTGCGGCAAGCACGACTTTACCCCCATCCGCAAGTTCAACCTGATGTTTAAGACCGCCATCGGCGTGACCGAGGATTCCTCCTCGACCTGCTATCTGCGGCCGGAGACGGCGCAGGGCATCTTCGTGAACTTCGCGAACATCCAGCGCACTACCCGCCGCAAGCTGCCCTTCGGCGTGTGCCAGGTCGGCAAGGCGTTCCGCAACGAGATCACCCCGGGCAACTTTACCTTCCGTACCCGCGAGTTTGAGCAGATGGAATGCGAATTCTTCTGCAAGCCCGGCACGGACCTCGAATGGTTCGCATACTGGAAGGACTACTGCGTGAACTGGCTCAAGAGCCTCGGCATCCGCGAGGAGAACCTGCGCCTGCGCGACCATGAGCCGGCGGAGCTGGCCTTCTATTCCAGAGCCACGACCGATATTGAGTATGCGTTCCCGTTCACCGACTGGGGCGAGCTGTGGGGCATTGCCGACCGCACCGATTATGACCTCAAGCGCCATCAGGAGGCTTCCGGCAAGGATCTGACCTATTTCGATCAGGAAGCGAACGAGCACTATATCCCCTACGTCATCGAGCCGTCGCTCGGCTGCGACCGCGTGGCGCTGGCGTTCCTGTGCGAAGCGTATGACGAGGAGGTCATCGACGAGGCGAAGAACGATGTGCGCGTGGTTCTGCACCTGCATCCGGCGCTGGCTCCGTACAAGGCTGCGATCCTGCCGCTGAGCAAGAAGCTGGCCGAGCCCGCAAGAAAGATCTATCAGGACCTGTGCGGCGACTTTATGCTGGACTACGACGACACCGGCTCCATCGGCAAGCGCTATCGCCGCGAGGATGAGATCGGCACGCCGTACTGCATCACGGTCGACTTTGCGACCGTCGGCGACGACAAGACCCCGGCGGACAACGCTGTTACCATCCGCGAACGCGACTCTATGGAGCAGGTTCGCGTTCCCATCAGCGAACTGAAGAACTGGCTGGCCGAGCATACGAAATTCTAAAAATAAAAAGGGGGCCGCACGGCCCCTTTTCCATATCCGCGCACAGGAGGAACGACACATGAAAGCCATTATCACCGTCGTCGGCCCCGACCGGGTCGGCATCATCGCCGAGGTCTGCACGCTGCTGGCAGAACTCCATATCAGCGTCGTGGAGATCAGCCAGACCATCATGCAGCGCACGTTTACCATGATCATGCTCGTCGAATGGACGGCAGGCGCGCCGGAGTTTGACATGGTGCAGGCCCGCGTCACAGAAAAGGGCGAACAGATGGGCCTGTCCATCCGCATCCAGCGGCAGGATATTTTCACTGCCATGCACACCATCTGACGGAGGGGACAGATCATGCTGAACCATTCCGATATCATGTCCACGGTCGATATGATCGACCATCAGCATCTGGACATCCGCACCATCACCATGGGCATTTCGCTTCTGGACTGCGCCGACCCGAATCCGGAGGCCTGCGCCCGGAAAGTTCACGACAAGATCTGCCGGCAGGCCGAGCATCTGGTTGCGACAGGCTGCCAGATCGAACGGGAGCTTGGCATTCCCATCGTCAACAAGCGCATTTCCGTCACGCCCATCGCGCTGGTCGCAAGCGCGTGCGAGACGGAGGATTTTGTTCCGTTTGCCAAGGCGATGGACAGCGCCGCAAAGACCTGCGGCGTGGATTTCATCGGCGGCTTTTCCGCGCTCGTGCAGAAGGGCATGGCCTCCGGCGACCGGCGGCTGATCGCCGCCATCCCGCAGGCGCTGGCCGAGACGGAACTGGTCTGCTCCAGCGTCAACGTCGCCTCGACAAAGGCGGGCATCAACATGGACGCTGTGCGCCTTATGGGGCAGGCGATCAAAAAGACGGCCGAGCTGACAAAGGAACGCGATGGACTTGGCTGCGCGAAGCTCGTCGTGTTCTGCAACGCGGTCGAGGATAACCCGTTCATGGCGGGCGCGTTCCACGGCGTGGGCGAGGCCGACGCGGTCGTGAGCGTCGGCGTATCCGGGCCGGGCGTGGTGTACCACGCGCTGCAGAGCGTCAAGAGCCGGCCCTTTGACGAGGTGGCCGAGTGCGTCAAGAAAACGGCCTTCCGCATCACGCGTATGGGCCAGCTGGTGGCGCGGGAAGCGTCCCGGCGGCTGGGCGTGCCGTTCGGCGTGGTCGACCTGTCCCTCGCCCCGACACCCGCCGTGGGCGACAGCGTGGCGCGCATTCTGGAGGAAATGGGCCTTGGAACCTGCGGGACGCATGGAACGACGGCGGCACTGGCGCTTCTCAATGACGCGGTCAAGAAGGGCGGGCTGATGGCGTCCAGCTCTGTTGGCGGCCTGTCCGGCGCGTTTATCCCGGTGTCCGAGGACGAGGGCATGATCGCCGCCGCGCGAAGCGGCGTTCTGACGCTGGATAAGCTCGAAGCCATGACGTGCGTGTGCTCGGTGGGCCTTGATATGATCACCGTCCCCGGCGACACGAGCGCGGAGACGATCTCCGCCATCATCGCGGACGAGGCCGCCGTCGGTATGGTCAATTCCAAGACGACCGCCGTGCGCCTCATCCCGGCTCCGGGCAAGACGGTCGGCGATGAAGTCTCCTTCGGCGGCCTGCTCGGCGCAGCGCCTATCATGCCGGTGCATCCGGAGTCCTCTGCGGACTTTATCGCCCGCGGCGGGAGGATTCCGGCCCCGATGCAGAGCCTGAAAAACTGAGCGGAGGCGGCTGTTTTGCGGAAGGCGCTCTGTTTTGTGAGTAGGGGCCGATGCCCACTTTGGCGCTAAGAGCTGCGCTATGCGCGGCTGCGCCTCGAAACTAGCCTGCGGGCATCGCATCCGCCCGGCAGAATGTGCCGTTTTTACGGGAGTCTTTGGCGAATTCGTAACTTCCCAATGGGTCGATGTGGGCATCGGCCCCTACAGGAGCAGCACTGAATAAATCCCCGCTTGCTTCACTGGGGTTTTCAGCGAAGCAAGCGGGGATTCGTGTCGTTTTCAGCCCTTCAGCGTCTGCTTTGCATGCAGGAGCGCCTGACAGAGCGCGTCAACGTCAGCTTCCGTGTTGTCGCGGGAGAACGAGACGCGAATGGAGCCGTCGATGACGGCGGGGGACAGGTGCATGGCCTCAAGCACGTGGCTGCGGTGGCCCTTGGAGCAGGCGGAGCCTGCCGAGACATAGATGCCGTCTGACTGCAGACAGTTGATAATGCCCTGTGAACGGAGGCCCGGCAGGGACAGGTTGACGATGTGCGGCGCGGCCTGACTACCGATGAGGACAAGTCCGTCAATTTGAGCCAGCTTTTCCCGGGCCAGATCGCGCAGCTGCGTCATGCGCGCAATGTCCGCCTTTGCGTCCGTGCCGGCGCAGGCTGCGCCGAAGCCGCAGATGCCGGGCATATTTTCCGTGCCGGAGCGGTAATTGCTCTCCTGTCCGCCGCCGTTTATAAACGCGGGGAGGGGCAGGCCGGGACGGATATAAAGCGCGCCCGTGCCTTTGGCGGCATGGATCTTGTGCGCGGAGACGGAGATCATGTCCGCGCCGAGCGCTTTGGCGCGGAATGGAACCTTCAAAAAGCCCTGCACGGCGTCGGTATGGAACAGCGCCAGCGGGGAAGCGCGGCGCACGGCCTTGACCATGTCGGCAATCGGCATGACCGCGCCCGTCTCGTTGTTGACCATCATGACGGAGACGAGAATGGTATCGGGCCGGAGGGCCTTTTTCAGTTCTTCGACCGTGATAGTACCGTCGTGGTCGGGCTGTAAATATGTGACCTCGAAGCCCTTTGCCTCCAGCTTCTGCATGGGGTGCAGGACAGCGTGGTGCTCCACGGCGGTCGTGATGATGTGGCGGCCGCGCTTGCCGAGACGCTCGGCGGCGGAAAGAATGGCCCAGTTGTCGGCCTCCGTGCCGCCGGAGGTGAAAAACACCCGGTCGGGCTCTGCACCGAGGGCGGCGGCGACCGCCTGCCGCGCCTGCCGCAGACGGTGGGCGGCGTCAATGCCGAGCGCGTAGACGGACGACGGATTGCCCCAGCAGTCCGTGAGCGCCTCTGTCATGGCCCGCACGCAGGCGGGGCAGGGCTGCGTGGTGGCGGAATTGTCGAGATAGATCATAGTAAAACCTGATTTCTGTGGTTTATTTTCCAACGCAGAACCGCTCAAAAATGCGGTTCGTGATATCCTCGCGCATCGTCCGGCCCGTGACCTCGCCGAGCGCATCCATGGCCGCTTCCAGATCGACCAGCACCGCGTCGGGCGTCATACCCGCACGCAGGCTCTGCACGGCGGAATCGACGGATTTTTTTGCGCGCAGAATGGCGCCGGCCTGCCGCGCGTTCGTCAGAAGCGAACCGTCACACGGCGCATTGTCCGGGAAGAGCATATCAAACGCCTGCTCCAGCTGGTCAAAGCCCGTGCCGTCCTTGCAGGAGACGGGGATGATGTACGAAAACGGCAGATCGGACGGCTCGATCGCGCCGGGCAGATCCTGCTTGTTCAAAATCGCGATCGCCTCCGGCGCTTCGAGCGCCGCGCCCATCGCGCGGCGGTCCTCTTCCGTCATAGGCTTGGAATCATCAAGGACATACAGCGCTACATCGCAGTCCTTCGCGGCCTCCATCGAGCGGTCGACACCGATTTTCTCGATCACATCCTGCGTGTCGCGGATGCCTGCCGTGTCGACAAGCCGGACAAGATGCCGCCCGAGTGTGACGGCCTGCTCGACGGTGTCGCGCGTCGTGCCGGGAATGTCGGTGACGATCACGCGGTCAAAGCCGGACAGGCGGTTGAGAAGACTGGATTTTCCGGCATTCGGACTGCCCAGAATGACGGCCCTGATGCCGGACTGCACCATCCGGCCCCGATGGCAGGAGGCAAGCAGCGCGGTAAGCTGCCGGCTGCTTGCCGTCAGCGACGCTTCGTAGCCGGAGAGCGCAAAGGGGTCGATATCCTCGTCGGGGTAATCGAGCACGGCGTGGAAATGCGCGCACAGATCGACCCAGCCGTCGTAGATCGGGTCGATCTTTTTGCGGATCGCGCCCGCGACCTGCCCGGCGGCGTTTGCCGCCGCGTCGGCTGTCTCGGCGTCGATGAGATCGATCACGGCCTCGGCCTGCGTCAGGTCCATCTGGCCGTTTAGAAATGCGCGGCGTGTGAATTCGCCGGGCCGCGCCTGCCGGAAGCCTGCGGCGAACAGCGCCTCAAGTCCAGCGGTCAGCGCAGCGGGGGAGCCGTGGCACTGAATTTCGGCGGTATCCTCGCCGGTGTACGAATGCGGCGCACGGGAGATGAACGCCATGCAGTGGTCGATGGGGCGTCCCTGTGCGTCAAAGAGCGTGCCGAGCGCAAGCTTCCGGTCGGGGAGGGCGGTCAGCGGCCTGCCGGAGTTCAGCCTGAAGACCTGCCCTGCGGCCTCAATGCACCCGTCGCCGGACAGGCGCAGAATGCCGATGCCCGTGCGGGCACGGCCCGTGGCAATGGCGGCAATTTTATCAGACATGGCCCCTCCTCACCGGTAGACGACCTCGATGCCCTTGAGCAGCAGCGGCTTGATATCGAAGATCGCTGTGTCGCCGACCGCGCATTGGAGTTTCGTCACGTCCACGCACGTGTGCAGCATCCCGATATGGCCCAGCACACGGCACTTTTTCCCGTTTACCGTTACATAGATATGCTTTTTGAAGACCATCTGCTTCAGATTCCGCAGAACGCCGCGCAGGCAGTCGCGGAAACGGAACAGATCGTTTCCCATCTCCACGCCGAACCCGTGGTACCAGCCCACGGAAAAAACGGCCACGCGAGTGGGCTTTTTCGCTGTCCAGCCCGCGCCGTAGCCGCAGCTGTGGCCCTTCGGAAGCCAACGGAGTTCTTCCACCGTTGCCTGACACTCGCCGATGCGGGCAAGACCCCAATTTCCGCGCACAGACACACGCCCCAGGATGGCCGAGCCTACGCGCACGCCGTCCATCGCGTATTCGGGGTATTTCAGAAGCCCGGCGGAGTTCAGCATATGCGCCATGCCGGTGCCGCAGCCCTCGGCGTGCAGCTTGTCCAGAACGCCCTGAAACGCCTCGGCCTGCGCAATCGTCGCTTTCTGATTGCAGAACGCGGAATGCAGATGCGTATAAATGCCGGTCACGTGCAGGCTGGGCATATACTTGAAAATGGGCAGCAGCTGATCCAACTCGTCCGGCAAAAAGCCGTACCGGCCCATGCCGGTATCGATCTTGACGTGTACCTGCGCCTGGACACCGAGCGTTTCCGCCACGCCGTTCAGGACGGCTGCGTCGTTCTGGCTCGAAACGGTCAGAATCGCGCCGAGGTTCAGAAGCTGCGTCAGCTCCTGCGCGTCGGCGGTCGGGCGGAGCATCAGAATGTCACAATCCTGAAACCCGCCTGCGCGCAGGCGGCTGACCTCGGAAACCTCCGTCACGGCAAAGTGCGTGACGCCGGCTTCCCGGCAGATCGCTGCCATCTGGACAAGGCCGAGGCCGTAGCCGTCACCCTTTAAAACGGCCCAGAGAACTGCGCTGCCTGCGCGCTCCTTTAAAATTTGCAGATTGCTCCGCACGGCGGCGGAGTCGACGACATACGCTTTCATGCTGCGCCTCCTGCGTTATTTCTTATCGCGGTTTTTGATGAGATAGACGGCCTTGCGCACATCCTTGAAGACCGACGTGCCGTGCTCCACGGCCCAGTAAATGACCGGCGAGAGCACCAGATCCTCTTCGCCGACAAACTCGGTGAAGTCTCCGCCGAAGCCCTGCTTGAAGCGGAACAGGCCGTAGAGCGGGTTATCCTCGGAGACGTTTCCGGATACGCCGCGGAAATCGTAGACCCGGCAGCCGGTCTCGACGGCCCACTGGATCATGCGCCACTGCAATAAATAGTTGGGCATCAGATTGCGGTGCTCGTTGCTGGATGCACCGTAGAGATACCAGACCTTGTCGCCGTAGTGGATGGCGAGTGTCCCCGCGATGGGCGTTCCCTCGGGGTCAAAGGCCATGTAGAGCCGCGCATGCTCGCCGAGATTGTCGAGCATGTTCGCAAAATACTCCGGCTTGCGCGTGACAAAGCCGTCGCGCACGCCGGTCGTCAGCATGAGATCGGCGAACGCCGGGACCATTTCCTTGCCGCAGATCTTCACGCTTACGCCCTTGCGCTCGGCCAGGCGAATATTATAGCGCCATTTCTGGTGGAAGGCCGCCATAAGCTCATCTTCCGTTTTGCCCTCGACGTTCAGACGGAAGACATAGCGCGGCTGGATGGCCTCAAAATTCTTCCCGCCCTCCTTGCACCGGAAGCCGAACGACTGCATAAGCGCGGCAAAGGCGGTGTTGCTTGACGGAACATCCGGGTCAAGCTTGATGACATAGGACTTATATTTTTTTGCCAGTTCTTTTGCGCCCTCCAGCAGCTGGGCAAACGTCTCGCGGTCGTCCAGATCGCAGACCGGGCCGCGGCAGCCGTACATCAGCGTCCGGCCGATGCCGGGAACCTTGCGGGTCATGAGAGCCAGAGAGCCTTTGATTTTCCCGTCCTCGCCGCGCACGGCGACGGCGTCCCATGTCCACATGGGCTTCTGTTTGGCCCAGAGACTGCTCTGCGCAAAATTGCCCTTCGGGTGGCTCTGCACAAACGCTTCGTATTCCGCAAGCGTCTTGTCGGTAATCAATTCATACATGGCGGTACATCTCCAGATATATATTAAATATGTGTGATTTCAAATCGCTCGCTATAGTCTACCACAAACAGCCGGGATATGCAAACCTGTGACGCGGAAAACAGGTATACTTTTCTGTGTTTGCGGAAAAATGACAGAAGAATCATCCAAACAGGAGGCAAAACCATGGCGCATTGGGGCATGGAGGACGTGCAGGCGTGCTTTGGGGATACGGCGGATCTCAATACCCGGCAGATCACGGTCGGCGGGCAGAGGCTGGGACTGCTGTTTCTGGACGGGCTGACCTCCGGCGGGGATATCGCCGAGCAGGTGCTGAAGCCGCTGATGGAGACGGTCACGCCGGGGAGCATACAGGAGGTTCTGACGCAGGCGGAGCGGGCGAGAGTCTACTGCGCCGTCGCCGAGCGCATGCAAGACCCCGCGCGGACGGCGGACAAGCTGCTGCACGGCTATTGCGCTGTCATTTTTCCGGGCACGGACACGGCGCTCTGCTTCGAAACGAAAACGAGCGCCCGGCGCGGCCCCTCCGCGCCGGAGTCGGAAAACACTGTCAAGGGTGCGAAGGACGCGTTTACAGAGACGATGCGCATCAATACCAGCCTCCTGCGCCGCCATCTGCGCACGACGCAGCTGCGTTTTTCACAGAAGACCGTCGGCCTGCGCACGAAAACTGCCGTCACGGTCTGCTATCTCGCCGACCTGACCGCGCCGGAGCTTGTCCGGCGCATGGAAAAGCGGCTGGAGAATATCGACATTGACGGGATGCTCACGCCCGCAAGCGTCGAGGAATACGTGACCGGTTCCCGCCGGACAGCCTTTCCGTTATTACAATACACCGAGCGCCCGGATACCTTCTGCCAGGGCCTTCTGAACGGACAGGTCGGATTGCTGGTCGACGGGCTGCCGCTGGGGTATCTGGCCCCGGTCGATCTCGGCGTTCTGATGAAATCGACGGAGGACCGCGCGGTCGACTATCTCTCGGCGTCCTGCTTGCGCGTGCTGCGGTATCTGGCGCTGCTGGCCGCGCTGCTGCTGCCGGGGCTGTATGTCGCCATGGCGACGTACCATCAGGAGATGATCCCGACAAAGCTGCTGCTGGCGATCATCGAATCCAAACGCGAGGTGCCGTTCGATACGGTTTTCGAGGTGGTGGGCCTGCTTGCCGCGTTTGAGCTTTTGCAGGAGGCGGGGCTTCATCTGCCGCAGGCCATCGGCACGGCGGTTTCCATCATCGGCGGCCTCGTCGTGGGCACAACGGCGGTCGATGCGCGGCTCGTCTCGCCCGCCGCGCTGATCGTCACGGCCTCCGCCGGGATCTGCGGCTTTACGCTTCCGAGCCGGGATCTGTCCGACGCCGTTCGCATCTGGCGCTTCGCACTGGCGATTCTGGCGGGAGCGGGCGGGCTGTTCGCCCTGACGGCAGGCGGCATTGCGCTGCTGATCCACCTGTCGGGGCTGACGAGTCTGGATGTGTCCTATCTCGCGCCGTTTTCCGACGCGCGGGCAAGACGCGCCGTGCTGCGCCCGCTTCTGGTGCGGCAGAAATGGCGCGACGCGGCGCTGCACCCGCAGGATCTGAAAAATCAGGGGGACGGTCATGCTCAATAAAATCAGTATCGCGCTGCTGGCGGCCGCGTCGGTGGTCAGCCTTTGTATGCTGCCGCGCACGGGGACGGACGCGGCGAAGCTCCTGCCTGCGCAGGTGCTCGTGATCGCGCAGGAGGACGGGCGGATCACCGTGGAAAGCGACAACGGCGTATCCGGCTCCGGCACGACGCTCCCGGACGCGCTTGCCGCCATGCGGGAAGGGGCGGAGGGCACGCTCTTTCTGGACACGGCGGAGCATATTATTCTCCTGCAAAGCACACAATCTCTTCTGCCCGCAGCGGTGCGGCAGCGGCAGTTCCGCCCGGCGGCAAAGCTGTATCTGGCGCGGATGGATGCATTGGATGCAGACGGCTGCGTGGAGTTTTTGCAGGCGCACCCCGGTGCGGTGACGCTTGCGGACGCGCACGCCGCGCTTCTGCGCGGCGAAGCACTCGACCCGGCGATTCTGCTGCCGGGGGAAAACGGAGGGATCATTCTTGCAGGATAAGCTGACGCCGAGACAGGTGCGCGCGTGGAGCCTGTGCGCGCTGAGCGTTCCGGCGGCGATGGCGCTGCCGGGCTGCGGCTGGCTGTGGGTGCTGGGCGGGAGTATCCTCGCCTGCGCGCTTGCCGCCTGCCAGCAGGCGATGCAGCGGCAATCTGGCCTGTGTATGCGGCAGGCGTTTGCCTGCGCGTTCGGAGCTGTTGGCGGACAGATCATGGCAGCGGCGGAGCTTTTGTGGCTGCTGTTTGCGGCCTCGGGCGCTGCTGCGGCCAGTCAGATCGCGTTTGAAGACGACCTTGGCCCGTTCCTGCCCGCGATCCCGCTTTTGCTGGCGGCGCTGGCCGGACAAAAGGGACGGCTGGCAGCCGGACGTGTCTGTGCAGTGCTTGCGTTGTGCCTCGCGGGACTGTATGCGGTCATTGCCGCAGCGTCCCTGCGGCACGTGCAGGCAGATTGGAGCCGCCCGCAGGGCGTTCCAGCGGATGCCGCGCTGGCGTTCTGCCTGTGTCTGGGGCCGGTCTGCATGGCATTTGTCACGGCGGAGGAGGAAACACCGCGCATTTCATTCGGCGCGGCAGCGGCGTCTGCGCTTCTCCCGGCAGTCCCGACGTTTCTGACGGCGGCCTGCCTGTCGCCGGAGCTGGCGCGGCAGGAGCCGCTGCCGTTTCTCACGCTGACGAAAAGCCTGTCTGTGCTGTCAGTCATGCAGCGGTTCGAGCTGCTGCTGTCAGTCGCGCAGCTTTTGGGGCTGTTTGCGCTTTTGACGATGCTGGTGTGTGCGGCAGAACGCATGCTGGGAGCTGTCAGACGGAAAAATGGAACGGGAAGCACCGGAGGTGTGTTCTGCCTGCTGGCATTTGGCGGAAGCTTTCTGGCGTACCGGCTGCCGATCTGGAGCTGGGCTGTGGGAGCAGCTATATTTTGGGGTGTCGTGCCGATATTAACACAAGTAATAATAAAGATAAAAAAGAGAGAAAAATA
>ENA-OVGQ01002154-OVGQ01002154.1-human-gut-metagenome-genome-assembly--contig:-NODE-2154-length-18726-cov-4.651063_pt1 | contig 18726 bp, 18 predicted proteins | sample MGYA00237774_ERZ505427 | MGnify/ENA primary metagenome ERZ505427 (study PRJEB26158, sample SAMN06016404) | human gut metagenome | biome: human gut; feature: ankylosing spondylitis patient; material... | reverse complement strand
CCTCTTTGTCAAGGAAGAGATTCCCGTCATTGTGGGGATGCTGCTGGACCTGGAGAAAGCCCTTCTCCGCCAGGCCGAGAGCAACCTGGACGCCATCATGCCCGGCTACACCCACCTCCAGCGGGCCCAGCCCACCACCTTCGCCCACGCCATGATGGCCTACGCCAACATGTTCAAGCGGGACGTGACAAGGCTGGAGGACTGTCTGGCGCGGATGGACGAGTGCCCCCTGGGGGCGGGGGCCCTGGCTACCTCCACCTACCCGGTAGACCGGTTCCAGACCGCACAGGCTCTGGGCTTTTCCAAGCCCACCGACAACTCGCTGGACTCGGTGTCCGATCGGGATTTCGCCCTGGAGTTTCTCTCGGCCTGCTCCATTCTGATGATGCACCTGTCCCGGTTCTCCGAGGAGATCATTCTATGGTGCTCCTGGGAATTCAAGTTCGTGGAGCTGGACGACGCCTACTCCACCGGCTCGTCCATCATGCCCCAGAAGAAGAACCCCGATGTGGCCGAGCTGCTGCGGGGCAAGACGGGGCGGGTGTACGGCTCCCTCATCACCCTGCTCACCGTCATGAAGGGGCTCCCCCTGGCCTACAACAAGGACATGCAGGAGGACAAGGAGTGCGTCTTTGACGCCATCGACACGGTGGAGCTCTGCCTGCCTGTGTTCACCGCCATGCTGGACACCCTCACCGTGCGGAAGGAGAACATGCGCCGGGCGGCCGCCGGCGGCTTCATCAACGCCACCGACTGCGCTGACTACCTGGTGAAGAAGGGGATGCCCTTCCGGGAGGCCTACCTGATCGTGGGCCGACTGGTCAGCCAGTGCATCAGAGCCGGTGAGACCCTGGACACCCTGTCCCTCAAGGACTTCAAGGCCGTATCCAAGGTCTTTGACGAGGATGTGTACCAGGCCCTGGAGCTCAGGACCTGCGTCAACGGCCGCAAGGTCTGCGGCGGCCCGGCGGCGGACAGCGTCCGGGTGCAGATCGGACATATCAGGGAATTCGTGGAGACACGCAGACATGGATAAGCCGAAGGTCTTTATCGACGGCCGGGAGGGCACCACTGGCCTTCAGCTCTGGGAGCGGCTCTCCCGGCGGACCGATCTCGAACTGCTGCGCATCGGCGAGGCCAGGCGCAAGGACCCGGCGGAGCGGAAAAAATACCTCAACGCGGCCGACCTGGTGTTTCTCTGCCTGCCCGATGCCGCCGCCTGGGAGGCGGTGGGGCTCATTGAGAACGGGCACACCCGGATCATCGATGCCTCCACCGCCCACCGTACCGCCTCCGGCTGGGTCTATGGCTTCCCGGAGCTGTACAAGGACCCAGAGCGCATCATCGGACAGGCCCGTCGGGTGGCTAATCCCGGCTGCCACGCCACCGGCTTCCTGGCCTCGGCAGCCCCCCTGTCCGCCCTCCATATTCTGCTCCGGGACTGCCCCCTCACCTGCTTCTCCCTCACTGGCTACTCCGGCGGAGGCAGAAAGATGATCGCCCAGTATGAGGCCCCCGACAAGCCGGCCGAGCTGTTCAGTCCCCGGCTCTACGGCACCGGCCTGCGCCACAAGCACCTGACCGAGATGCAGAAGGTGGCCGGGCTGGAGCAGCCCCCGGTGTTCTGCCCCGTGGTGGACGACTACTACAAGGGCATGGCTACCACCATCCAACTCCACAACCGCTATCTGCGGGGCCAGCCCACCGCCCGGGAGATCTGCCACATCCTGGCGGCCTACTACGCCGGCCAGCCCCTGGTCTCGGTGCGCTGGGGCGGGGATGCCCCCACCCTCCCCGCCAACGCTCTGGCGGGCACCGACCGGCTGGAGCTGGTGGTGTGCGGCCACGAGGAGCAGACCATCGTCACCGCCCTCTTCGATAACCTGGGCAAAGGCGCCTCTGGCGCGGCGGTGCAGAACATGAACCTGATGCTGGGCTTTGAGATGACGGCGGGCCTGGCCCTGGAAACCCCACCGGCGGGCAGTCCCGCCTCAGCAAGGAGTGAGCGAACATGAAGCAGATACCCGGCGGCGTCACCGCCCCCAAGGGCTTCCGGGCCTGGGGGGTTCACTGCGGCGTCAAGAGCAAAAAGGCAGACAAGAAGGACCTGGCCCTCATCCTCTCCGACCAGGAGTGCGCGGCGGCGGCCGTGTACACCATGAACCGGGTCAAGGCCGCCCCTCTCTATGTCACTATGGAACACCTGGAGGACGGCACCGCCTGGGGCGTGGCGGCCAACAGCGGCAACGCCAACGCCTGCTGCCCCATGAGCCACGAGTACGCCGAGGAGATGGCCCGGCTGGCCGCCCGGGCCACCGGCCGCGCACCCGCCGACTTCGTGGTGGCCTCCACCGGCGTCATCGGCGAGATGGCCTTCGGCCGGGCCGCATCCGGCGGACCCGTGGCGGCCTTCGGCACGGCGGCAGAGAGGCGCACAGGCCGGCGGGGCTGGGGCGAGGCTCTGGGCCTCATCCCGGTGGCGGGCTCTCTGGCCATGGCCATCGGCTATTCCGTGGTGGTTGGTTGGATTTTGAAGTACGCCGTGGCGTCCTTTACGGGCGCTGCGCTGGAGAACCAAGGGGTGGAGGCATTCACCGCCTATTTCAACACCGCGGCGTCCTCCTGGGGCAACACCGGCTGGCAGGTGGCCGCTATGGCGGGCACGCTGCTCATCATGGCCCTTGGCATCGGCGGCGGCATCGAGCGGGCCAACAAGGTGATGATGCCCCTGTTCTTCTGCCTGTTCGTGGGGCTGGCCATCTACATTGCCACCTTGCCCGGCGCGGCGGACGGCTACCGCTACATCTTTGTCCTGAAGCCGGAGGGACTGCTGGACCCCATGGTATGGGTCTACGCTCTGGGACAGGCGTTCTTCTCTCTGTCGGTGGCAGGGAACGGCACCCTGATCTACGGGTCCTACCTCTCCAAAGAGGCGGACGTGCCGGAGTCTGCCCGGACAGTGGCGTTCTTTGACAGCATGGCCGCGATCCTCAGCGCCCTGGTCATTATCCCGGCCATGGCCACGGCGGGGGAGACCCTGACCCAGAGCGGCCCTGGCCTCATGTTCATCTACCTGCCCAACCTGTTCCGGGAGATGCCGGGAGGCCGGATCCTCATGGCGGTGTTCTTTGTGGCGGCGCTGTTCGCCGGGGTGACGTCCCTGGTGAACTTGTTCGAGGCTCCCACCGCCACCCTGCAGGAGAAGCTGCACCTCAGCCGGGGGACTGCTGTGGCGGTGATCGGCGTCGTGGGCCTGGCCGTGGGGCTGTGCATCCAGGGCATCGTCTCCGGCTGGATGGATGTCTGCTCCATCTACGCCTGTCCCATCGGCGCGCTGCTGGCGGGGGTGTTCTTCTACTGGGTGCTGAAAAAGGAGGACTGCTTGGTTCAGGTGAATCTGGCCCGGCGGCGCCCTCTGGGCCGCTGGTTTTACCCGACAGCAAAATATCTGTACTGCGGCGTGACGGTACTGGTCCTGATCCTGGGCGCTGTGAACGGAGGAATCGGCTGATATGCGGGAATTTTTCAGAGAGATCGTCCACGCTCTGGAGGAGGGGCGTCCGGTGGAGCTGGTGAGCATCGCCGCCTCCGACGGCTCCACCCCCCGAGGGGCCGGGGCCATGATGGCGGTGTTCCCCGGCGGCGGGATCACCGGAACCATCGGCGGCGGAAACGTGGAGTTCGAGTGCCAGCGCCTGGCGGCGGAGCTGCTGGAGCGGGGGGGCGACGCCCTGCGGCAGTTCCGCTTTACCCTGGGAGACGCCGCCAGCCTGGGCATGGTCTGCGGCGGGGGAGTGACGGTGCAGTTCCAGTACCTCCCCGCGGGAGAGCAGAGGATCATCGCCGTTTTGCGGGATCTGATCGAGGCGGACGGCGGAAACCGGGACACCTGGCTCCTGCGGCGGATCGAGGGGGAGCAGGTGACGGCCATGGGCCTGGCAGACCGGACCGGGCCCCGTCATCTGGATATCCTGCCGGAGGAGCTGGAGCTCCTGTGCGGGAATCAGGCGGTCTTTGCCCGGAAGTGGCTGTCCATCCCGGTGGTGAAGGCCGGGCGGACCTATCTCTTCGGCGGCGGACATGTGTCTCAGGCCCTGGTGCCGGTGCTGGCTTCCCTGGGCTTCCGCCCCGTGGTGTACGACGACCGGCCGGAGTTCGCGGACCCGGCGCTGTTCCCCAAAGCAGAGAAGACCCTCTGCGGGGACTTCGCCCGGCTGTCCGAACAGGTGACGGTGACGCCGGAGGACTATGTGGTGGTGATGACCCGGGGCCATCAGGCGGACTACGAGGTGCTGACTCAGGTGCTGCGCAGCGGCGCCAAATACCTGGGCTGCATTGGCTCCAAGAGGAAGCTGGCCCTGTGCCGGGAGCGGCTGCTGGCGGCGGGGTTCACAGACGAGGAGTACGCCCGCCTTCACGCTCCCATCGGTTTGGCCATCGGCGCCCAGACGCCGGAGGAGATTGCCGTGTCCGTGGCCGCAGAGATGATCGCCGTGCGGGCGGGGCTGGAGAACGGGCTCCGGCGCCCCCTGGGGTGACTTCCAACAGAAATCCCTTCCAGAGTGGGGAGAGTTCTTGCAAACTGCGGCGGCATCATGATACAATAGAGGAACTCGATAGAAAGAGGTGTCGCCCATGGACCGGATCAGCAAAGCCAACTACTACCTGGATATCGCCCAGACCGTTCTGGAGCGGGCCACCTGCCTGCGCCGGGTCTATGGGGCCATCATCGTGAAAAACGACGAGATCATTTCCACCGGCTACAACGGTGCGCCCCGGGGGCGGGCCAACTGCGTGGATCTGGGCTACTGCTCCCGAGAGGCCATGCAGGTTCCCCGGGGAGAGCGGTATGAGCTGTGCCGCAGCGTCCATGCAGAGGCGAACGCCATCATCTCCGCCTCCCGGCGGGACATGGTGGGCGGCACGCTGTACCTAGTGGGCCGGGACGCCCGGACCGGGGAACTGCTGGGAGATGCCACCTCCTGCTCCATGTGCCGGCGGCTGGTCATCAACGCCGGGCTGAAAGAGGTGGTGATCCGCCGGACCGCCACGGCGTTCGACGTGGTGGATGTGGCGGACTGGGTGGCGGAGGACGACCTTCTGGCATCCCGGGACGCCGACGCCATTCTGGACAGGCAGTGACCCGCCCGGCGGGATATCCGGACTGCGGAAAGGAAGACACTTGGTGAAAACAGGACTGCTGACCTTTTACCATATCCATCACTACGGCGCCATGCTGCAGGCTTACGCCACGGAGCGGGCGGTGGCGTCCCTGGGGAGCGAATGCGAGATCATCGACTACTACGTGAACCAGGACAACACCCTGTTCCAGCGGCCCACCGGCCTGGGAAGCGCCGCCCATGACGCCCACACCGCCCTGCACTATGGCCCGCTGAAGGCCCGATACGAGCGGTTTGAGGCATTTTCCCGGGAGAATCTGAACATTTCCGGCCGCCGCTACCAGAGCCTGGAGGAGCTGCGGCAGGCGGAGCTGCCCTACGATGTGCTGCTCTCCGGCAGTGACCAGATTTGGAACCCGAAGATCTTCCCCGACGGCCGGTTCGACCCGGTGTTCTTCGGGGCCTTCTCCCACAAGCGGAAGATCGCCTATGCCCCATCCTTCGGCATCCCCCGCATCCCGGACGGCATGGAGGAGGAGCTGCGGACCTATCTGGAGTCCTTCTCCCACTTGTCCGTCCGGGAGCGGCAGGGGCAGGGCATTGTCCGGGACATCACCGGGAAGGACGTGCCGGTGGTACTGGATCCCACGCTGCTGCTGGAGAGAACGGATTGGGCGGCCGCGGCCAGGGACGGAGGCGCGGGCCGGGGCTATATCCTCTGCTATTGCATCAGCCGCCCCGACGCCCTGGCACCCTATATCCGCCGCCTGGCGGAGGAGACGGGGCTGCCGGTGGTGCAGCTGTGCGGCGTACGCCAGAAGGTCCACCCCAAGGCCCGCTGCATTCTCAGCGCCGGTCCGGCGGAGTTTCTGGGTCTGTTCCGGGATGCCGCCTATGTGTGCACCAACTCCTTCCACGGAACGGTGTTCTCCGTCCAGTTCCAAAAGCCCTTCTTTACGGCGGTGGCACCGGCAGAGATGGCTGCGCCGGAGAGTTCCCGGACCTTCAGCCTGTTGAGCCGCCTGGGACTGGGGGAGCGGATCATCGGCAAGGGAGATACCGCGGACCTGACGGCGCCCATCGACTGGGCGGCGGTGGGGGAGCGGCTCGGCCGGGAGCGGAAGTTGTCCCTGGACTATCTGCGCTGCGCCCTGGAGGACCGGCCCCATACACCGGAGGAGGCGCCTGTCAAGGCAGAGGAACGGCCCTTGCCCCATTTGGCGGACCACACCCACTGCACCGGCTGCACGGCCTGCGCCAGCGGCTGTCCCAAGGACGCCATCACCATGGAGCGGGACCGGGAGGGCTTTGCCTATCCGGTGATCGACGGAGCGGCCTGTGTGCGGTGCGGGCACTGCACGGCGGTGTGCCCCGTCCTGCGGGAGCGGCCTCAGAGCTCCATGCCCGCTGTATTCGCGGCCTGGAATAGAAACGATGAGATCCGAAGAGACTCCACCTCGGGCGGCGTGTTCACCCTGCTGGCGGAGTATATCCTGGAAAGCGGCGGCGTGGTCTTTGGCGCCGCCTTTGACGGCAGCCAGCATCTGCGGCACACCGCCTGCTTCCGCAAGGAGGAGCTGTGGCGCCTGCGGGGCGCCAAGTACGTCCAGAGCGATCTGGAGGGCGTCTTTCGGGAGGTGCGGCGCTGGCTGGACCAGCGACCAGTGCTGTTTTCCGGCACACCCTGCCAGGTGGACGGGCTGTACCGCTATCTGGGCGGACGGCCGGAGAATCTGACCACCTGCGACCTGGTGTGCCACGGCGTGCCCTCTCCCGGCGTGTGGGAGGACATGGCCCGGAGCCTGGAGGCGCGCCGGCAGCAGCCGCTGCAGGCGGTCCGTTTCCGCAACAAGGTCGCCGGATGGAAGGACAGCCATTTTACCGCGGTCTACGGCGACGGCACCGTGGATACCGCGCCGCTGTTCCGCACGGAATACGGCCGGGCCTTCGGCCGGGCGCTGTTCCTGCGGCCCAGCTGCTACCGCTGTCCCTACGCCTCCATGACCCGGGTGGGCGATCTGACACTGGGGGATTTCTGGGGCCTGCGGCCGGATGAGCTGCCGGACCAGCAGGAGAAGGGGATCAGCCTGCTGTTGGTGAACACCCCCCACGGCAGCCACATTTTTGACCAGCTCCCGCTGGCCAAGCAGCCCTTCCCGCCGGAACGGGCCATTGCCGGAAATCCCCGGCTGGCATCTCCCATTCCCCTGCCGCCGGAGCGGACGGCATTCTTTGCCGCCTACGCCCTGGAGCCCTTCGACCAGGTGCGCCGGGAGTTCTGCCGCCTGCCGCCGCTGCCAGTACGGGCCGCCGGCCGGCTGCTGTCGCCGGAGGTCAAGGCGGCCATCCGGAAGAAGCTGAAGTAAGCACTGTCTCCACCGGAATCCAGGCGTGTATCGCCCGTTTATAACAGAAGGAGGATCTTTCAAATGAAACAGTACGAATGCGATCTCTGCGGCTATGTGTATGACGAGGCCGCCGGCGATCCGGACAACGGCATCGCCCCCGGCACCAAGTGGGAGGACCTGCCCGCCGACTGGGTGTGCCCCCTGTGCGGCGCCGGAAAGGACGAGTTCACCGCTAAGTGAAAAGAAGTCCCGCGTCCAACGGACGCGGGACTTCTTTTTTGCGCAGAGTGGCATCAGATGCGGGAAGAGGCTATCCGGCCCTTCAGTGCGGGGACTCTGGGCAGGACCCGCAGCAGCAGGGAGCCCAGAATGAAGCAAGCGGCGGCCTCGCCGATCCCCACGGTCAGGGAGTTGAAGGCGAACGCGGGCCAGAAGGCGGCACCCTCCTGGGTGGAAAACCAGGCGATCTCCGCACCTACCAGCACCATATTGCAGATCACCGGCGGCAGGGGCGCCAGCGCCCTGTGATGGAGCTTCGATGTCCAGAGCGCAGCCAGCAGGGTGGCCGCCGTACCCACGATCCAGTCCAGAGGAATGGGAGAACCCAGGAGGTTGGCCAGGAAACAGCCGACGGTAAGACCGGGGATGGCCTCCGGGAACAGGAAGGGCAGGACCGTCATGGCCTCCGCCACCCGGAACTGGATGCCGCCATACTGGGGAATGGGCAGCAGCAGCGTCAGGGCGGCGTAAATGGCGGCGATGATACCGGCAGCGGCCATCTGCTGTGTGGTGAATCTGGGTTTGGACATAAAAGAAAGACCTCCTTGAATGATGTCGGAGGCCTTTGATACGAAAACGCAGCAAAACGCCCGTGGTAAGGTACGGGCAACCTCCATTTTTTTGTTTAGAGAACGGCGATTGACGAAGACCGCCGAACGAACGCCCAGTGTCGGACGCTTGGACAGGGAGATGGCACCTGTCGAAATAATATTATATCACAAGCTTTCAAAAAAGGGAAGAGGGACGCCGCAAAAAATTTCGGCGTCCCTTCTGCTTTTTTAACCGGGAATCACGTGGACCAGAATGGTTCCGTCGGCCTCCGCCTCCTCTGCGGTGGCGGCGCCTGCAATGGCCAGCCCCTGCTGTTCCAGCTGCTGCAGCAGAGCGGTATATTCGGCGGCGGTCAATTCGTAGACCAGAGTCCCGTCCGATTCAGAGATGAGCGTATAGCTGTCCAGCAGGCTTCCGGCCTCCTCCGCCGTCAGCGTCAGGCCGGGGGATTGGATCGCGAAGGTGGCCGGGGCCGTCTCCGGCACATCGGCAGAACTCCCTTCCCGGGGCAAAATGCTGCTTTTGGAATCGGAGGCGGGAGCAAGCTGGTCCTGTGTGCCGGGCGCAACGGTATCCGCCTCCGGCGCGATTGCCTCAGACACAGTGGAATCCGGGACGTCTGCCGTGTCCTCGTCGGACTGGGTTGCATAGGCCGTGGCGGCGGTGTCCTCCTCAACGCTGTCCACGTTGGGCACAGCGGCCTCTGCTGGGGCCGCAATCTCTGCATGGGATTCCGGATGGTCCGTCACAGCGGTGCCGCCGGGGCGGGGCAGGCCGGAGACGGCCAGCACCACGACGGCACAGCAGGCGGCCAAGGGGAGCAGCGTCTTTGCCCACCGGGGTCTCCGGCGCTTCCGGGGGGCGGCGTCCGCCCGGATGGCAGCCATCACGCCTGCGGCGAAGCCATCCGGCACAGGGGTATCCTCTGCCTCGGGAAACGCAGCGCGGCCTGGACATAGGCCCGGCAGCCGTCACAGGTATGCAGATGCTCCCGCACCCGGGCGGTTTCCTCCGGGGAAAGCTCTCCGTCGATATAGGGGTCCAGCAGGGCCGAAAACTCCTTGCAGTATGTCATTGTCAGCCCTCCTTTTCTGTTCCTTTAGACGCCGGCAGCGGAGAAAAGTTCCCGCTTTTCAGCAAAAAATTCCGCAGCTGTTTCCGGGCCCGGCTGATCCGGGATTTCACGGTGCCCACATCCAGAGAGAGGGAGTCCGCGATTTCATCATAGCGCAGCTGGTGAATCTCTCGGAGGATCAGCACCTCCCGGTGCTCCGGCGAGAGGGCGGAGAGGCCCCGCTCAATCTCTTCCCGCAGCTCCTGCCGCTCCGCCGCGTCCTGGGGAGAGGGCGCCGGATCGGGCACGTCCAGATTCAGCTCCTCGTCATCCAGGGAGGGGCCGGCCGAGGCCCGGCGGCGGCCATCACGCCGCAGCAAGTCCACGCAGGCGTTGGACACCAGCCGGTACAGCCAGGTGGAGAAGCTGGCCTCTCCCCGGAAGAATGCCAGCCCCTGCCAGGCGGCGAGAAATGCCTCTTGGGCGGCCTCGGCGGCATCCTCGGGATTCCCGCACATCCGCAGCGTCAGGGCGAACACCCGTTTCTCATACAGATGGACCAGCGCCTCGAAGGCGTCCATATCCCCGTCCCGGGCGGCGGAGACCAGCTGCTGTTCCCGCGATTGCTCGTTCATCTCAAATCCCTTTTGATTCCTTTCGTCACCCGATACACGTCTTCCAGCGTGTTCATCTGCACGATCTGTTCCTTGTAGTAGCCGGAGTGGGACACGCCCTTCAGATACCAGCAGTAGTGGCGGCGGGCCTCCAGCACGGCTACCCGCTCGCCCTTGGACGCGGCGGCCAGCTCAAACTGCCGTACCGCTGTGTCGCACCGCTCCGCAAGCGGCGGCAGGGGCGGGATGGGCTTGCCCTCCAGCGCGGCTTTGGCCTGCTGGAACAGCCAGGGGTTGCCGAAGCACCCGCGACCGATCATGGCCATGTCCGCTTTGGTGTGCTGGAGAATGCGGACCGCGTCCTCCGGCTTCCAGATATCGCCGTTGGCGATCACCGGGATGGACACAGCCTCCTTCACCGCCCGAATGCAGGTCCAGTCCGCCTGACCGCTGTACACCTGGGCCCGGGTCCGGCCGTGGACCGCCACGGCGGAGGCCCCTGCCTGCTCCAGGATTCGGGCGAACTCCACGCAGTTGCAGCTGCCCATGTCCCAGCCCCGGCGGAACTTGGCGGTCACCGGCACAGAGACGGCTTTCACCACTGCCTCCATGATGCGTCCGGCCTTTTCCGGGTCCTTCATCAGGGCGGCCCCGTCGCCGTTGTTGACGATCTTGCCCATGGGGCAGCCCATGTTCAGGTCCACCACATCCGCCCCGGAATGCTCCAGGGCGATCTGGGCTGCCTCTGCCATGCAGATCGGGTCACTGCCGAAGATCTGCACTGCCGCAGGGTGCTCCCCGGGAAACTGCTGGAGCAGGGACAGGGTCTTCTTGTCGTGGTAGCACAGGGCCTTGGAGGAGATGAGCTCCGTGATGGTATATCCCGCCCCCAATTCCGCGCAGATCTGGCGGAAGGCGACGTCCGTGACCCCGGCCATGGGGGCCAGGGCCAGGGAGGAGTTGATGGTAAGCGTGCCGATGTTCAAGGCGGGCCGTCCTTTCCAATGAAAACATGATAGTTTATCATACCATATCCGGCCGTAAAAGTCCACTATGGGCATCCAGCCCGGAAATGGCGCGGCTTTCTTTTCCCGACGGGATTTTTTCCACACAGCCTGTAAAATAGTGGAAAAAACCAAAGAGGCCGTGGACTTCACGGCGGAATACAGGAGGGACAAGCTGTGGGGCACAGGGACATGATATGGAGCCGGCACCAGCCGGCACAGCTGCTGGCCTGGGGCATCCGATTTTTTTTGGCGGCGGCGCTGACCGCCACCCAGACGCCGGGGGATTACGCGCCCTTTGCCCTGGGGTGCGTGGCGGCCTGTGGGCCAGGGGCAGGAGGGATCGCCGCCCTGCTGGGCGCTGGCGTGGGGGCGGTGCTGTTTCTGGACTTTTCCGGTGCGCTGCCCTTTTTGGCCGCTGCGATTTTGATCTTTACCACCGCGGCGGCCTTTCAGGGGCTGAAGCTGCTGGAGGGACCGCTGTTTCACCCTCTGGCAGGGGCGGGACTGTTTCTGGCGGTGAGCGGCATCTACGTGCTCCAGTCCTTGTCCCCCCTGCGAAACCTGGCGCCCTGCCTTGCGGCAACGGCCCTGGTAGGCATCTCCGCATGGTATTATCAGCCCCTGCTGCAGGCCGGAGGGGAGCGGCCGGAGCCAGATAGTCTGCTGTTTCTGGCAGGCTCCATTCTGCTGGCGCTGGTGGACGTAGAACTGGCCGGTGTCTCCGTGGGGCGTTCACTGTTGTGCCTGCTGCTGGCCTACACCGCCTATCAGCGGGGGGCCATGACCGGGGTAGCCGCCGGACTGGGGGCGGGCCTGGCGGCGGACTTCTGTTCCGGCCGGGGCGGCGTCCTCTTCGGGGCGGCCTATGGTCTGGCGGGCCTTCTGGCTGGGAGCCGCAGTAGCGGAAGGCGGATCTGGGCGGCGCTGGCATTCTGGGGAGCGGCGGCTCTGGCCGCCCTGCCGGCGGGCCTCTCCACGCCCCTGCTGCCGGAGGCCGCGGTGGGAGCGGTCCTGTTTTTGATGCTGCCGGGCCGAGCCTTCGGCGGCAAGCGGGTGATGCGGGGAGAGACACCGGAGTTTCCCGCCGCGCTGGAGGGGATGCGCGCCCAGCTGACCCGGATGGCCGCCGCCCTGCGGGCCCTGTACGACAGCATGGGCAGGGCGGCCCCGGTGTCCACGGAGGAGAACCCGGCGGTGGTCTTTGACCGGGCGGCAGAAAAGGTGTGCCGGGGCTGCGCCCTGTGCGAGCTCTGTTGGCAGAAGGAGTACACCGGCACCTTCAACGCCCTGAACGACGCCACGCCCTTCCTGCTGGAGCGGGGGCGCGCGCTGGCCAAGGACTTTCCCAGCTACTTCGCGGACCGGTGCATCCACCTGCCGGACTTTCTCACCGCCGTCAATGGGGAGCTCTCTGCATTCCTGCTGCGGCGGCAGTACCGGCGGCAGCTGGAGGAGACCCGCCGCAGCGCCAGGGGCCAGTACGCCCAGCTCAGTGAACTGCTGACCGCCACCGCTGCCGGTTTGGGGGAGGTCCGTGCCACAGCAGGGGAGGCGGATCTCTGCCGCATTGGCGCGGCCCTGCGGCCCAAGGAGGGGGAGACGGTCTGTGGGGATACGGTGGTCTCCTTCCGCACGGAGGGGGGCCTCCTGTGCCTGCTGCTGGCGGACGGCATGGGCAGCGGAGAGGCAGCCCGGCGGGAGTCCGCCCTCACCTGCCGTCTGTTGGAGCAGTTTTTGCAGGCGGGCATCGAGCCGGAGGCGGCCATGAAGACCCTGAACGCAGCCATGGCCCTGCGGGGCGCGGAGACCGGAAGCTTCACCACCATTGATCTCATCACCTGCAGACCGGAGACGGGGGAGGCGGCCTTCTTCAAATACGGCGCGGCCCCCAGCTATGTGAAGAAGGGGGGCACTGTCCGGCGGATCACCGGCGGGACCCTGCCGGCGGGTCTGCGGGGCGGGGCGGCGGCTCCGGATGTGACCCGTGCCACGCTGGAGCCGGGAAGCTTTGCAGTAATGGTCAGCGACGGGGTGGCAGACCCGGGCCGGGACGAATGGCTTCAAAACCTGCTGGCCGGCTGGGATGGAGAGGATCCGCAGACCCTGGCGGGACTGATCCTCAGCGAGAGCGTCCGGCGGGAGAATCTTCAGGACGACTGCGGGGTTCAGGTGCTGTATCTCAGCCGGGAGAGCGGTGTGAAAAAGGTGTGAGAGGCGGTATAAATTTTCCCGCGCTGAGACAAAATGGAACCATCTAAATTCTGTGAGAGGCAGGAGGCGTAAAGCGGATGGTGAAAGGCATTTCCAGACGGGTCGTGGTGGTGGATTCCCCGGACCAGCGTTTTTTTGAGCAGGCGATCTTCATCGTGCGGAACGATGCGGCCGGCGAGGGCGTCACCGCCCGGGAGCTGGTGGAGGAGGCCCGCCGGGTGGCGCGAAACTATGCCGGCGGAGACCATGGGCGGTTCAGCCGGATCTGGCGGGATCTTTCCCCGGCGGTCTACACCCTGATGGGCGCTGCCGGGATCGGCTTGGTGTGGCTGACGGTGTGGCTGATCTGAAAACAGCGCGGAGTCCGATTCCGGACTCCGCGCTGTTTCATGGAGGATCAAAGGGCAGGGAAGGTGGGGACCCCGTCTGCGAAATAGGTCCGGGTGGCGTCTGCATCCGACTGGATCTGGGCCCGCAGGGCGTCCAGGGAGTCGAAGCGCACCTCCTGGCGCAGATGCTCATAAAACTCCAGCCGCAGCTGTTTACCGTACAGGTCCCCCTGGAAGTCCAGGAGACAGGCCTCCACTGTGATGTCCGAGCCGTTTTGAACCGTGGGGCGGGTGCCCACGTTGGTGACAGCGGCGTAGCAGGAGCCGTCCTCCAGTGTGGCCCGGGTGGCGTATACTCCGTGGCTCGGCACCAGCACATGAGGCGGAATGACGAGGTTGGCAGTGGGGAACAGTTGGGAGGAGCCGATGCCCCGGCCGTGGCGGACTGTGCCTGTCAGGGTGTGGGGGTGGCCCAGGAAGCGGTTGGCCCGGCTGATCTGCCCCAGCTCCACCAACCGGCGGATGTAGGTGGAGCTGACGGTGATGCCTGCTACCTCCACCTTGGGGATGATGTCACAGCCCAGGCCCAGCTGGGCGCACTTCTGCGCCAGCAGCTCCGGTGTGCCCTGGTTCCTGTGGCCGAAGTGGTGATCGTGTCCCGCCACCAGATGGACCGCGTGGTAGCGGCCCACCAGGATCCGGACAATAAAGTCATCCCAGGGCGTGGTCATCATCTCGCGGTCAAAGGGGACCATCAGCACGTCCTGAATGCGGTACAGCCGCCGCACCAGGTCCCGCCGGTCCTCCGGGGAGTTGATGAGGGGACAGGGGACGCCGGTGACCACCTCCTTCGGCGGGCGGTCAAAGGTGAATACCGCGGGGGTACAGCCCCGCAGGGCGGCCTCCTCAGCGGCCCGGCGCAGCAGGGCGCCGTGCCCCAGGTGGACTCCGTCAAAAAAGCCCAGGGCAATGACTCGTTCTTTCATGGTTTACGCTCCAAAGAAATTCTTGATGGACGTCAGCGTTCCGCCCGCAGCCCGGGACAGGCACAGGAACTGCCGGTCCCGGCTGTATACGCGGTAGATGCCGTCCGGTGTGCCCGGCAGGGGGATGGGATTGCCGCAGCGGACCCGTTTCTCCAGCAGGCCGGATGTCAGAGGCAGGGCCGGGTACTCTGCGAAGAGGCTGTCCGTAGGCAGCAGGAGCGCTGTACCCTGTGCCTGGACTGCCTCCAGCGTCACTGCCTGGTCCAACCTGAAGCCGGCCGCCATGGTGCGGCGGAGGGCGTACAGCGTCCCGCCGCAGCCCAGCTGTCGGCCGATGTCATGGCAGAGGGTGCGGATGTAGGTGCCCTTGGAGCAGCGGCAGCGGAGCAGGTAGTCCGTTGCGCTCTCCTGGGCCAGTAGCTCCAGCTCGTAGATGGTGATGCGGCGGGGCTTCCGTTCCACGACCTGTCCCTTCCGGGCCAGGTCGTAGAGTTTCTGCCCGCCTACCTTGACAGCGGAGTACATAGGGGGGATCTGGTCCTGCTCTCCCAGAAAGCGGGGCAGCAGCGCTTCCAGTGCTGCCCGATCCGCCGTGACGGGACGGGTCTCCAGCGTGGTGCCGGTGACGTCCTGGGTGTCCGTCACCTGGCCGAGCCGCAGACCGGCTACATATTCCTTCTGGCCGTTCTCTGCGAACTCCACCCCGCGGGTGGCCTGCCCCACAAAGACCGGCAGCACCCCGGTGGCCATGGGGTCCAGCGTTCCGCCGTGTCCCACCCGCTTTTCGTGGAAGATGCCCCGCACCTTGGCGCAGACGTCCATGCTGGTCCAACCGGCGGGCTTGTCGATAATCAGGATACCACTGGGCATAAAAACCTCCTCAAGGGCAGCAGAACGCGGCCCGCTCAGCGCTGATAGTCCGGCGCCACCTGCGCCACGGCAGCCAGGATTCGCTCCCTGGCCTCAGCCCAGGGGGCCTCCACCGTGCAGCCTGCGGCGGCCGCGTGGCCGCCGCCGCCCAGCAGCCGGCAGGCCTCCGTGGCATTAATCCGGGGACCGGTCCGCAGGGACATCTTCCACACATCGGGCCGCAGCTCCCGCATGGTGATGGCGCAGTCCACGCCCTCAATCTGGGGACCCAGAGCGGAGAGGTCCTCCGCATCCGTTTCCGAGGCGCCGATCCGCGCCATCAGGGAGAGGGGCACGGACAGCACCGCCACCCGGTCTCGGTCGTAAAACGTACAGTCGTTGAGGATGGCGGCCTCCAGCTGCATCCGCCTGCGGCTCTTGGTGCGGAAGAACACCTTGTTGACGGTCTGATAGTCGATGCCGGTCCGCAGCAGCGCGGCCGCCACCGCATGGGTCTGGGCAGTGGTATTGGCGTAGGCAAAGCAGCCTGTGTCCGTGGAGACGGCCACATACAGCGGAAGGGCCATCTCCGGCGTGATGGGGCCCAGATCGGACAGAATGTCGTAGATTAGCTCTCCGCACGCGGCGGCTTCCGGCCGGACGATATTCTCTCGGCCAAAGGACTCAAAAGAGGGATGGTGGTCAATGGCCAGATCCACCCGTTCCGCGTATGGTCTGGCGTTCTCCGGGAACAGGCCCACCGTGGCGATGTCCGTGGACACCACCTTGTCCGGTGTGAAGCCTTCCGGCGCCTCGTAAGGGCGGAAATAGGGGGCGGTGGTGTCTGTCAGCTCCGGATTGGGCAGCAGAAACGCCGCCTTGCCCAGAGACCGCAGTCCTGCGCACAGGGCTGCGGCACAGCCCACCGTGTCCCCATCCGGGCGGACATGGGTGAGGATCAGAATATTGTCAAAGGTCCGCAGCAGCGCCGCGGTCTGGGGGACCGTCAGCATGCTCATTCCTCCGTTTCGCCGGCGTCCGGGTCGTCCCGGGCTTCATCCTGCCGCTCCACCTGGCGCAGGATCTCCAGGATGTGGGCGCCGTGCTGGATGGAGTCGTCGGCGATGAACTGCAGCTCCGGCGTGTATCGCAGCTGCAGGGCCCGTCCCAGCTCCCGCCGCAGGAAGCCGCCGGCGGATTTCAGGCCCTTCAGCACGTCTTTCTCCTGGTCCTTGTCCAGAACACTGATATAGACCCGGGCGTATCGCAGGTCGCTGGTGGTGTCCACCCGGGTGATGGATACCATACCCACCTGGGAGACACGGGGGTCCTTCAGACGGCGGAGCTGGTCCGCCAGCTCCCGCTGGATCTCCTCGTTGATCCGGCCGATTCGATTGCTTGGCATAGAGAGATACCTCCTTATGGGAGTTCATTGGAATTGCGCTTGGTTGGAGCGCTTATATGGTCAGGGTAATGCAGGTCTGCTCCCGCTCCTCCATCTGCACCAGGGCGTCGGCGTCCAGATCTGCCAGCGGGCCCGTCAGGCGAAAGGCCCGGACCCGGATATCGCTCACCCACAGGTTCCACAGCTCCACCTGTTCACCGGGAATGCAGCTCTGCCGCAGATAGTCCCGCAGCAGGGCGGCGTCCTGCTCCGTAGCACGCAGGTCCAGCTCATAGCGATGGGGTTTCATGGACAGCTCCAGGTTGTCCACCGCAGGGCGGTAGTAGACATGGGGCTGAACAGAAAATCCTTCCTCCTCATACCGCACGCCGCGGTGGAAATAGACCCGGCGGGTCTGGGCGGCATACAGCGGAAGGGGATGATCGGCGCAAAGCAGGATCACGCGGCTCATAGGCGCTCCTTCTGAAAAAGCAGGGCGGGCGTTTACGCCCGCCCTGCCGGCTATTGCAAGTATGGTTGATGATTGCGATCTGATGAGGCAGGCCCATTACCGGAGAAGCTGCTAATGGTAAACGCCTCGATGATACCGCACGCCCCATGAAATGGGTTTCACAGGAACTCTGAATCAGACATCCTCGGCGGGCAGAGCCAACCGCGGCACGCTTGGGCGCACTGCCGTGCGGGGCCGCTCTGCGACCCGAAAGGGCGGCGGAGAGGCGGTATACAGCGTCAGGCCCAGCACATTACCGCGGAATCTCCTCCATGGTAAACGCCTCGATGATATCGCCCTCTTTGATGTCGTTGAACTTCTCCACGGTCAGGCCGCACTCGTAGTTCTCAGCGACCTCCCGGGCGTCGTCCTTGAACCGCTTCAGGGAGGCCAGAGAGCCCTCGTGGATCACGATGCCGTCCCGGACCACCCGGACGGAGCAGCTACGGACGATCTTGCCGTCCTGGACGTAGCAGCCGGCCACGGTGCCCACGCTGGAGACCTTGTAGGTCTGGCGGACCTCCGCGTGGCCCAGCACCACTTCCCGGTACTTGGGGGCCAGCATGCCCTTCATGGCCGCCTCGATCTCATCGATGCAGTCATAGATGACGCGATACATCCGCATATCCACGTTCTGGCGCACCGCGCCGTCCCGGGCGGCGGCGTCCGGCCGGACGTTGAAGCCCACGATGATGGCGCCGGAGGAGGCAGCCAGCATCACGTCGGACTCGTTGATGGCGCCCACGCCACCGTGAATGACACGGACGGTCACTTCGTCGTTGGACAGCTTTTCCAGAGAGGCCTTCACCGCCTCCACACTGCCCTGGACGTCGGCCTTGACGATCAGGGCCAGCTCCTTGCGTTCGCCGGCCTGGATCTGGTCAAACAGGTTCTCCAGAGAGACCTTCTGCACCGGTGCGGCGGCCTTGGCCTTCTCCTCGGCCTTGCGCTGCTCCACCAGCTCCCGGGCCATGCGCTCGTCGGCCACGGCGAAGAAGGGGCTGCCGGCAGAGGGCGCTTCGGAGAGGCCCGCGATCTCTACGGGTACGGAGGGGCCGGCCTGGGTGAGACGGGCGCCCTTGTAGTCCATCATGGTCCGGACACGGCCCACGGCGGTGCCGGCGATGATGATGTCGCCCTGCTTCAGTGTGCCGTTCTGCACCAGCAGAGTGGCCACGGGGCCCCGGCCCTTGTCCAGCCGGGCCTCGATGACGGTGCCCTTGGCAGACCGGTTGGGGTTGGCCTTCAGCTCCGCCATCTCAGCGGTGAGGGTCACCATTTCCAGCAGGTTTTCGATGCCGATCTTCTGCTTGGCGGAGATCCTACAGCAGATGGTGTCGCCGCCCCAGTCCTCTGGTACCAGGCCGTACTCCGTCAGCTGCTGAAGCACCCGGTCCGGGTTGGCGTTCTCCCTGTCGATCTTGTTGATGGCCACGATGATGGGGATACCGGCGGCCTTGGCATGGTTGATGGACTCCACGG
>ENA-OVGQ01002146-OVGQ01002146.1-human-gut-metagenome-genome-assembly--contig:-NODE-2146-length-18759-cov-2.491285_pt1 | contig 18759 bp, 16 predicted proteins | sample MGYA00237774_ERZ505427 | MGnify/ENA primary metagenome ERZ505427 (study PRJEB26158, sample SAMN06016404) | human gut metagenome | biome: human gut; feature: ankylosing spondylitis patient; material... | reverse complement strand
TTATCTAGAGCTCATTTCTCGATTTTTCATGCAAAACAAAAAGGACCATCTGGTCCCTTTAGATTATCAGAGTTTTTACCCAACTGATCCTTCCATTTCATAACTAATCAAGCGGTTAAGCTCAACAGCATATTCCATTGGAAGTTCTTTGGTAAATGGTTCCACAAATCCCATAACAATCATCTCTGTTGCTTCTTGTTCTGAAAGTCCACGGCTCATGAGGTAGTAGAGTTGCTCTTCAGAAATCTTAGAAACTTTAGCTTCGTGTTCAAGGGCAACTTGTGAGTTGTGGATTTCGTTGAATGGGATAGTGTCTGATTTAGACAAGTCATCCATCAAGATGGTATCACATTCGATGTGAGATACCGATTTCTTAGAATCCTTGTTGAAAGTGACTTGTCCACGGTAGTCAACCTTACCACCATTACGAGCGATTGATTTAGAAACAATAGATGATGATGTATGCGGTGCATTGTGAATCATCTTAGCCCCTGTATCTTGGTGTTGACCCGCATTGGCGAAGGCGATTGAAAGCATGGTACCACGCGCACCTTCTCCATCAAGGTAAACAGATGGGTACTTCATAGTAACTTCGGCACCAAGGTTACCATCAATCCACTCAACAGTCGCATTTTTCTTAGCGGTAGCACGTTTAGTTACCAAGTTGTAGACGCTATCTGACCAGTTTTGGATAGTTGAGTAGCGCATGTAGGCACCATCAAGCGCAAAGATTTCAACAATGGCTGCATGAAGGCTAGCCGTTGTGTATGTTGGCGCTGTACATCCTTCAACATAGTGAACGCTGGCACCTTCATCAACGATGATAAGGGTACGTTCAAACTGAGCAGTCGCTTCGTTATTGATACGGAAGTAGGTTTGAAGCGGAATATCCACCTTGACGCCTTTAGGTACATAAATAAAGGTACCGCCTGACCTGAAGGCAGAGTTAAGGGCCGCAAATTTATTGTCTGTTGGTGGAACCAGTTTTGAGAAGTACTTCTTGAAGAGTTCTGGATGCTCTTTAAGAGCTGAGTCCGTATCTGTAAAGATAATACCCAACTTGTCATACTCTTCTTTCATGTTGTGGTAAACCACTTCTGATTCATACTGAGCTGAGGCTCCAGCAAGATAGGCACGCTCTGCTTCTGGGATACCAATACGTTCAAAAGTTTCCTTGATTTTCTCAGGAACGTCTTCCCAGTCACGAGCAGGTTTGTCTGATGCTTTTTGGAAATATGTCAAGTCATCAAAGTTAATACCAGAAAGGTCTGGTCCCCACTCTTGCATGGCCATTTTGTTAAAGGTTTCCAATGATTTCAAGCGGAATTCAAGCATCCACTCAGGCTCCCCTTTTTCAGCAGACATGGCACGGACCACATCCTCACTGATTCCTTTTCCTGTTGAAAAGACTGGTGTCACATCGTCATGGAAACCATATTTATATTCCCCCAAATCAATGGGTTTTGGTTCTACTTTTTCATTTGTTTCAGTCATAGTATTTTCCTTTATTAAAGGTTTGATTCATTTTCTTTTTTGCTTGGGCAAGGAGACTAACTGCTCCCTGACTTCCTAAAGCTCGCTTCTCTCTATGGCTTTTTTGAGGGCATTCCAAGAGAGTGTTGCACATTTGATACGTTGTGGAAATTTAGAAACCCCCGCCAAGAGCTTGGCTTCGCCTAGCTTATCTTCATCTTTATGATCTCCTTGAATCATAAGAGAGAAAATCTCCGCTAGTTCCAAAGCCTCTGCCTTGGTTTTTCCAATAACTGCATCCGTCATCATACTTGATGAAGCTGTAGAAATAGTACAACCATCACCAGCAAAGGCAATGTCTTCAATCACGTCACCATCAAATTTAACTGACAGATTGATAACATCTCCACAAGTCGGATTATTCAGTTGAAGTTGCTCCACATCAGGTAGGACACCATGATGGTGAGGGCTCTTAGAGTGATCGGCCACAACAGCCATATATAAACTATCTAGTCTAGAGAGTGCCATTGAAAAACTCCTTCGTCGCAAGAATTGCCTCCACAAGCTTGTCGCAATCCTCTTTAGTATTGTAAATATAGAAGCTTGCTCGGGCAGCTGATGAGATTCCTAAATGATTAATTAAAGGCTGAGCACAGTGGTGACCCGCACGCACTGCCACTCCTTCATAATCAAGAGCTGTCGCCACATCATGAGGGTGAAGCCCATCAATATTAAAGGCAATAACACCTGCATGCTGGATAGGATCTTCTGGACCGTAGACTGTCAGACCATCAATCGCCTGAAGCTTAGGCAAAACATAGTCTACCAATTCTTGCTCGTAAGCATGAATATTTTCCATGCCTAAAGCAGAGAGGTAGTCCACAGCAGCACCAAGAGCAATAGCCCCCGCAATGTTAGGTGTACCAGCCTCAAATTTCCAAGGCAATTCCTTCCAAGTGGCTTCTTGTTCATAAACAAAATCAATCATCTCACCACCGAATTCAATAGGATTCATCTGGTTAAGAATCTCTTCCTTGCCATAAAGAACTCCAATTCCTGTTGGACCTAACATCTTATGGCCAGAAAGGGTGAAGAAATCACAATCCAAATCCTGAACATCAATGGCCATGTGAGGCGCCGATTGGGCACCATCCACCACCATATAGGCACCAACTTGGTGGGCAAGCTTGGCAATTTCTTTGACAGGATTGATGCAGCCTAAAACGTTAGAGACCTGAGCTAGACTGACAAATTTTGTCTTTTCAGTAATCTTGTTGGCCAAATCTTCCATATCCAATTGGCCATCTTTCAAGTAGGCGTAAACAAGTTTAGCCCCTGTCTTCTTACAAGCTTCCTGCCAAGGAATGATATTTGAGTGGTGTTCCATAATTGAAATAACCACCTCATCTCCTGGCTCAAGAACCTGCTCTGCAAAACGACCAACCCAGTTAAGACCAGTTGTCGTTCCACGTGTAAAGAGGACCTCTTTGGTTGATTTAGCATTGATAAACTGACGAAGCTTTTCACGACTAGCTTCGTAAGCAGCTGTTGCACGCTCAGCCAAAGTGTGCACACCACGGTGAACATTGGCATTGTCCTCATGATAGTAGGCCATGAGAGTGTCCAAAACTACTTGAGGCTTCTGAGTCGTTGCTGCATTATCCAAGTATACCAAAGGTTCATCATTAACTACCTGATCTAAAATGGCAAAATCTTGTCGAATCTTATAGGCATCTAAAGCTGACATCTTATCTCCCTATCTAGATATATCATAGGTTAGACTATCTGCGTCGATAGTTCCTAACGTTTGTTTAGTTTTGTATCAGTTACAGAAATCATTTCATCGCGCACTTCTTTAACTGGGATTTCAGTAATAACTGCTCCTAAGAAACCGCGAATAACCAAACGTTCTGCAGTGTCTTGATCAAGTCCACGACTCATGAGGTAATACATATCCTCTGGATCTACCTGACCGATTGAAGCAGCATGTCCTGCTGTAACTTCGTTTTCGTCAATCAAGAGGATTGGGTTGGCGTCTGAACGTGCCTTGTCAGAAAGCATAAGCACACGGCTTTCTTGTTGTGCATCAGCACCCTTAGCACCTTTGACAATGTGACCAATACCATTGAAAGTCAAAGTACCACGTTCCAAAATAACACCATGTTGTAGGATATGTCCCACAGAGTTGTTACCATAGTTCGTCACACGAGTATCAATCCCTTGAACCTGACGCCCTGATGAAAGACCAATAACTTTAAGGTTGGCATGACTTCCATTGCCAATCAAGTCACTATCAAAGTCAGCAATAACATTGCCCTCGTTCATGATCCCGAGAGCCCAGTCAATGCTGGCATCACGACCGATACGACCTCGACGACTAATATAAGTTGTGACGTTTTCACCCAAACGGTCAATAGCCGCAAACTTAACTTGTGCACCGTCTTGAGCAATGACTTCAACTGAAATGTTGGCACTAGCTTTTTCAGTCGCTTCACCTAGCGTTTCAAAGCGCTCAAGGTAAGTCAATTTACTGTTTTTACCAGCCACGATCAAAACGTGTTTGTTAAATGGAACATTTGAAGTTCCATCTTGGTAAAAATAGCTTTCAACTGGCAAGTCAATTTCAACATTATCTGGTACATAGAGGACTGCTGCACTATTGAAGTAGGCATAGTTATAAGCTGCCAATTTGTCCTCATCGTAGGCTACAGCCTTACCAAAGAAGGCTTCAACGACTTCTGGGATTTCCTCAAGAGCAGTCGTAAGGTCTGTGAAGACCACACCTTGGCTAATCAAGTCAGCTGGCAATTGTTCAAGTACAGTATTTGTTCCTACTTGGACCAATTTAGGGTTGTTTCCAAGCGCTGTAAAATCAGGCACATTTGCTGATGGTTCATTTTCAGTAATCGTTCCATCACCGAGATTCCAACGGTGGAATTTAACACGCTCAATTTTTGGAAGAGCCAAACTTTCAAGCTTATCAAAGGCTGCTTGACGAAGGTCTTGCAACCAAAGTGGCTCTGCTTTTGCTTGTGAAAAAGCGATAATAGATTCTTTTGACATAGGTTACTCCTTTTCTAGTTATTTCGAGTAACAGACTTACGCTTCTTCGTGGTACTCGTAACCGAGCTCTTCAGCGATTTTCGCATAACCTTCTTGCTCAAGACGAGCAGCCAATTCAGGACCGCCTGAAAGAACCACTTTACCTTCCATCATTACGTGTACAACATCTGGAGTGATGTAGTTCAAAAGACGTTGGTAGTGAGTGATAATCATAGCACCGAAGCCTTCGCCACGCATAGCGTTAACCCCTTTTGAAACCACTTTAAGGGCATCGATATCAAGACCTGAGTCAATCTCATCGAGAAGAGCAAACTTAGGTTCCAACATGAGCAATTGAAGAATTTCGTTACGTTTTTTCTCACCACCTGAGAAACCTTCATTAAGGTAACGCTCAGCCATTTCTTCACGCATACCAAGCAATTCCATCTTTTCATCCAATTTAGTGATGAAATCAAGAACAGAAATCTTCTCGTCATCTTCTTTACCAGCGTTCATAGCCGCACGGATGAACTCAGCATTTGTGATTCCTGGGATTTCAGCTGGGTATTGCATAGCAAGGAAAAGACCTAGGCGTGCACGTTCGTCAACTTCCAAATCAAGGATGCTTTCGCCATCAAAAAGGATGTCCCCTTCTGTGATTTCATAGTTTGGGTTACCCATGATAGCAGCTGAAAGGGTAGATTTACCAGTTCCGTTAGGACCCATGATAGCAGCAATCTCACCAGTTTTAAGAGTCAAATTAAGACCCTTCAAGATTTCTTTATCTTCAACAGAAACATGAAGATTTTTGATTTCAAGTACAGACATTGTATACTCCTTTTTCATATATACAGCGAGCACTTGCTCGCTAATTTGCATTATTTTTTTGAAAATAGTCTTGCTATTTTCTGGAAAATAAAAAGAGAACTTCCATTTTCCTTAATTAGAATCATTATAACAAAAAAGCCATTACTTGGCTTTTCAAATGTTTAATTTTTTCGCCCTTGCTTCCATTTTAACATGGTTGCTTGGCGATAATCACTATTCCCGATAAATTTTAGGAAATTGAATAGAGGTGTTCGACCAACGCCCCAAATCTCAAGCCCTTCAATCAGAATTTCCATTCCCAAAATCAAACTCAAGAGTAAGAGAATACCACCGAGACGACTGGAAACGTTTAACAAGAGGGCAATCAATGAAAAGAGGATAGCGATGGCATAAACCACCAGAACCGCTCCTCGATGAGTGAAGCCCATGGCTAGGAGACGATGATGCAAGTGCATCTTGTCAGCCTCCATGGCTGGTCGCCCTGACAATTTACGTCGGACAATGGCTACCACTGTGTCAACAATAGGCACTCCAAGGATAATAACAGGTGACAAAATAGCCACTGCAGTTGCATTTTTCAATCCTTGCAATGACAAGACACCAATCATAAAGCCAATAAAGAGCGCTCCCGTATCACCTAGATAGATAATTGCTGGATGATAATTGTAAGGGAAGAAGCCCATAATGGCAGCCACCAAGACAAAGATGGTCATGGTCAAGAAAATATCAGTATCATAGAGGAAGAAATAAGAAATCACCCCCATAGTCATAAGGGAAATGATAGAAACTCCTCCAACCAAGCCATCCAAACCATCAATCAGATTAATGGCATTGGTGATGGCCGCAATCCATAACACCGTTAAAATCAAGGTCAGGACTGGCCCAAAATGAATCATGGGACCACCAAATGGAATCTTAAAGCTATCAAATCGGAAGTCTGTAAAAGCCCAAACGATGACAGCTCCAATAACAATACCAAGCATCTTAGGTAGAGGCTTTAATTCCAAGATATCATCAATGAAGCCCGTCAGAGCTACGACAGATCCCCCCACAACAACCGGCAAGATGTACCTGATGTAGGAAACATGCCAGATATCCTTATGGATAATCATAGGCATAAAGACCAAGGTCGCTAGTACAAAGGCCGACAAAATAGCTAAACCACCAGCACTAGGCATTGGCTTTTTATTGATACGTCTTGCATTGGGATTGTCAACAGCTCCGACACGTAAGGCCAAAGAGCGTACCAAAGGGGTCGTCACGATGGCTATCAAAAAGGTCCCAATCAAAACGAATATATAGTTAATGGTCCAAGGCATGTCTTAGCTCCATTTCGTTGCTTGTAGTACCGGTAAGGCGTCCTCTTCCATCAAGATTGTTGCATGCTCTTGTAGGTAGGCACGTGTTCGGTCTGCCACATTCGCATATTCAAGAAAACGCGCATACATATTGTTCGCGTAATAATCAGGCTCATCAGCCAAGTAAAGAAGGACTGTCATATAGTAGACATCCCCAAGTTTATAAAGCTCAGAACCTTCAACAGGCACATCCTTCAAACCTTGCGTAAAAGTCACCACTTGATCAAAGTCAGAGAAGGCCAAGACATAGTGGGTATAGTCTTCACGAATATTTTCTTCAGCCACTTCCTTGGTAGGCTCTGTCATAGCCTTATCAACCTCTTCCAAGGTCTTTTCAAGCTCTTCGAGCTTATGGTGTGCTTCGATGTCACCCTTGTCCATAAAGTTACCCTCAAGAGCCTTGAGGAACTCTTCTGGAGAAAGCCCTGAGTAGTCATCCATATCTGACAAATCGTTGAAATCAAGGTCTTCCTTAAGATCTGATTTAGTCACAAAGACATCCACACGATCCTTGCGTGGCGTGACACGGAAGCTCAGCATCCCACTATTTTTAAAGTTATCAGGCAAGTCCAACTCATCCATGACAGTATAGAAAAATTCCTCTGTTTTTTCCTGGGGAATCAAGAAATCCTTCAATTCCATACCATGTTCTTCAAGATCTTCCATGGTAATCATGATTTTTAGAGTTGTCTCGCTTATTTGTTTCATTTCCATATGTAAAAAACCTCGCACGAGTAGTTATTTCATTATACTAGAAAAGCCAAGAGATAGCAATTTCTGAGCAAGTTTGAGTCTTATTTTGGAAAGGATTTCTAAAAACTTCTTAATACTAACAAAACCTTGTATTTCCCCATTTATACCTGTCATCTATCCTAGATTGTAGTATAATAAAAGTGAAGATATACATGGAGGTGATGACCATGACTGCCTATAAAAAAGGGTGGCTACGAGCTAGCATTGACGCTCTTTCTCTACTTGTCGGGGCAACCTCATCAAGTAAACAAATCTACCTTTCTTACGGGGCTAATCGTAGCCATCATACTAGCAACTGCACCCATTTACGACGATAATCGTTTATCGCTCAAACAGCAATCTCTTCTCCACTTCTCAATCATGTGTGTTACCATCCCTCCAATTCTCTGTTTGTCCGGATGGTATCCCTTGCATAATATCGTGGACTTCTTGAAAATCCTAGCTAGCTTCTTGACTTGCGGACTGGTCCTATGGTTGCTAGCTTACCTTATCTTTGGAAAACTTCTCCACAAATAATCTCTAAACCAGATAAAAAGGACTTCAATTGAAGTCCTTTTCAGTTTACTTAAAAGTAATTATCCGAAAATAAGTTTGACTGCTCCATAGAGAAGCACAATAATACCAAGTACGATACGGTATTTTCCGAAAACTGTGAAATCATGTTTCTTAATATAATTCATCAAGAAGCGAATCACGAACAAGCTGACAACAAAGGCTGTCACACTAGCTACCAAGAGAATAGCCACTTGTCCACCTGTCAAGGTATTCCCGTCAATGAAATACTTAACCGCCTTAAGGCCACTATAACCAAACATGGTTGGAATACCAAGGAAGAAGGTAAAGTCAGCAGCTACGCTACGACTAGTACCAACGATGATACCCCCAAGAATAGTAGCACCTGAACGGCTTGTCCCTGGAATGATACTCAAGACTTGGAAAAGACCAATATAGAAAGCTGTCTTGTAAGACATACGTGCCAAATCCGTTACCTTAGGTTCTACACGTCGATTGCGGTCCTCAATCCAAATAAAGGCAATCCCGTAGACTACCAACATGATAGCTACTACAAAGAAATTACTGAGATGGGCCTCCATCCAGTCATCTAAAAGAAGACCAAAGAAGGCTGAAGGAATACAGGCAATGACCACCTTGAGCCAAAGTTGCCAAGTCAATTGCACTTCACGTGCTGTCTTACCAGGTTGGAAGGGATTCAAACGTTTAAAGTAAATGACCATAACCGCAAGAATAGCACCAAGTTGGATAACGATATTAAACATATCGATGAAATCTTTACTTTGTCTCAAGTTCAAGAATTCATTCACCAAAATCAAGTGACCTGTAGATGAAATCGGTAGCCACTCAGTGATACCTTCGACAATCCCAAGAAAGACTGCTTTTAGTAATTCAATAATAAATTGTGCCGTTTGCATAATTATCTCCGTTTTAAAATGCTAGCCTCATCACACCAAAAATGATCAAGGCTCCAAATCGTCCTTCCCATTATATCAAATTACAACTTGTATTTGAAGACAATCTTGATATAGAGATTGTTTTTCTAATCCCAACTTATTGTCATTAATCCTAATTTCCTGTAAAATAGTAAGGTATGACATTTTTATAGGAGACATTGTTTCAATGAAAAAAATTATTGTAGCCTGCTTTGCAGCGCTCCTCCTCGTTTTTGGCGGAGTATCAAGCGCTCAAGCAGACGAGTATCTCCGTGTCGGTATGGAGGCTGCCTATGCACCTTTCAACTGGACGCAGGACGATGACTCAAACGGAGCCGTTCCAATCGAAGGTACCAAACAGTATGCCAACGGTTATGACGTGCAGATTGCTAAAAAAATCGCTGAAGCTCAAGGCAAGAAACCCTTGGTGGTTAAAACAGCTTGGACAGGTTTGATTCCTGCCCTCACTTCCGGCAAAATCGATATGATCATCGCAGGTATGAGCCCAACAGCTGAACGTCGTCAAGAAATCGACTTTTCAGACAGCTACTACCGAAGCGAACCTGTCATGGTTGTCAGCTCAGACGGTGATTATGCCAACGCTAAGAGTCTCAAAGACTTCAAGGATGCTAAAATCACAGCTCAACAAGGGGTTTATCTCTATAATTTGATTGACCAAATCCCAGGTGTCAGCAAACAAACCGCTATGGGAGACTTCGGTGCTATGCGCCAAGCCCTTGCATCTGGTATCATCGATGGTTATGTTTCAGAGCGTCCTGAAGCAAAAACTGCCGAAGAAGCTAGCTCAAAATATAAGATGATTACGCTTAAAGATGGTGGTTTCCAGGTTTCAGACGATGACGTCTCCTTGGCCGTCGGCCTTCGCAAAGGAGACAGCCAGCAAATGGAACAAGTCAATAAGGTCCTTGCTGGAATCAGCCAAGAGGAACGTGTTAAACTGATGGATCACATCATTGACATCCAACCTGCAGATAAGACTGACGAGGCTAAAAAAGGAAACTTCTTTAGTCAGATGAGCAATATCATCGCTAAGAACTGGCCACAATTCTTACGTGGTACAGGAATTACCCTTCTTATCTCAATTATCGGTACAGTTGTGGGTACTTTCATCGGTCTTATGATTGGTGTTTACCGCACAGCTCCTAAGGCTGCTAATAAATTTGTAGCCTTGCTCCAAAAACTCTTCGGTTGGGTGCTTAATGTCTATATCGAAGTTTTCCGTGGTACGCCAATGATTGTACAATCTATGGTTATCTACTACGGTACTGCCCAAGCCTTTGGTATCAATATTGACCGTACCCTAGCAGCTGTCTTCATCGTTTCTATCAACACCGGAGCCTACATGAGTGAAATCGTTCGTGGTGGTATCTTCGCTGTAGATAAAGGACAATTTGAAGCTGCAACTGCTCTTGGATTTACCCACGGTCAAACCATGCGTAAGATTGTTCTTCCACAGGTTATCCGTAACATCTTGCCAGCTACTGGTAATGAGTTCGTTATCAATATCAAGGATACCTCTGTTTTGAACGTTATCTCTGTTGTGGAACTTTACTTCGCAGGTAACACTGTCGCAAGCCAAACTTATCAATACTTCCAAACATTCTTTGTTATCGCAGCAATCTACTTTGTCCTCACCTTCACAGTGACACGCATCTTGCGTTATGTAGAACGCCGTTTGGATCAAGATACTTACACACAAGGAGGGGTTCACTAATGACTGAGACGATTTTAGAAATTAAAAACCTCAAAAAATCATACGGAAAAAATGAAGTCCTCAAAGATATCTCCCTCAGCGTCAAAAAGGGTGAGGTTATCTCAATTATTGGTTCTTCAGGTTCAGGGAAATCAACCTTCCTTCGCTCTATTAACCTACTCGAATCACCTTCAGGTGGTGAAATCCTCTATCATGGGGACAACGTCCTTGAAAAAGGTTACGACCTCACTACCTATCGTGAAAGACTCGGTATGGTTTTCCAATCCTTCAACCTCTTTGAAAACCTTAATGTCTTGGAAAATGCTATCGTAGCTCAAACAACCGTTCTCAAACGTGACCGTAAAGAAGCTGAAAGCATCGCCAAAGCTAACTTGGAGAAAGTTGGTATGGGGGAACAATACTGGAAAGCTAAACCAAAACAACTTTCAGGGGGACAAAAACAACGTGTGGCTATTGCCCGTGCCCTCTCTGTTGATCCAGAGGCCATCCTCTTTGATGAGCCAACTTCAGCCCTTGACCCAGAAATGGTAGGGGAAGTACTCAAGACTATGCAGGAGCTATCCGAAACTGGTTTGACCATGATTATCGTTACCCATGAAATGGAGTTCGCACGTGATGTTTCAGACCGTGTCATCTTCATGGATAAAGGGGTAATCGCTGAACAAGGTAGCCCAGAACAAATCTTTGAAAATCCTAAAGAAGAACGTACTAAGGAATTCCTTAAACGTTTCTTGGGTTAAAAACAAAAAAGTTAAGGTCGAAACCTTAACTTTTTTAGATTCTCAGACATATAAAAAAACGGCAGTTGCCGTTTTTTTGTCTATAATGATTAGTTACGACGTGTACGTCTGTCAACGAAACCAAGGAAGGCCAATAGTGTCATGAAGAGACCTACAAGACTGAATCCTGCTGCAGTTGACTCACCTGTTTCTGGCAAGCTGTCTGCTTCTTTTACAGGAGCTTGTTTCTCAGCTTTTGTTTGACCATAATTTACAGGAACTTGAGCTACAGTTTGAGCTGCCTGTTCTTGTGTTGTGAAAGCAATAACTTTACCATCTACATCGTAAACAGGTACTGGTGTAAGACCTTTGGATGTAATGTTAGCGAACTCTTTAGCCAATTGTGTTTGACGCTCTTTGTCTGCCTTAGCTTTCATGTAGTTATCGAAGGCTGTTTGAACAGTCGTGTATTCGCTCGTTAATTTATCACGCTTAGCTGACAATTCAACAAGTTTCGCACGTTCAGTTGAAAGAGCTGCTTTCGCCGCAGTAAATTTGGCAAAGGCTGTTGCACGTTCTGCTTTAGCCTTAGCTAGGTTACCTGAAGCATTTGTAAGGGCTGCTAGACGGTTCTTAGCAGCAGTCAAGGCTTGGTTAGCTTGTGTCAATGCTACTTGTTTCTTAGCAGTATCTTGCTTAGCAGCGTTGTAGGCATTTGTCAAACGTTGCAAGGTTGCAGAACTTGTCGCAAGTTTATCTTTAGCTGTTTTAAGCTCTGCTTGTTTTTCATCAAGAGTTGCTTGAGCTTTGCTAAGGGCTGCTGCTTTTTCTTGTGCGTTAGCATTAAGGTTTTCAACTGCAGCGTTAGCTTTTTCCAATTCTGATTTAGCAGTTGCAAGGGCTGCTTGTTTTTCAGAAAGGTTATTCTGAGCAGCTGCCAACTTGCTTGCAGTCGCTTTAAGAGCTGCAAGTTCTGACTGAGTATTCTTAAGCTTAAGAGTTGCTGACTCAGAAGCCGCTTTCTTGCTAGCCAAGTCACTTTGAGCTTGATCGTTAGCTTGCTTAGCAGCTTCATAAGCTGCTTTTGCAGCAGCAAGATTTGCATTTGAAGATGATTGAGATTGGTTACCTTCATATGGGTTAGCAATCTTAGTTGTGTCAAAGCTACTATCAGAAGCGATAGAATTTTTATTGACATTGTTTACGTGAACGTTAAAGGCACCGGCAACAACACTGATATCTGTACCAATGTAAGACTCACCACCATCTGCTGTAAGTCCAGAGATAGAACGAGCATGGTTCCACTCATTACCGTTAAACATGAAGTCAAGCATAGCTTCATAGACATATTTCTTAATGTCGTTAAGGGTAAATGGTCCTGTCAAACCTTGCCATGTATTAAGGTTTTCACCAATACTTACACTATTAAATGACTTACCAGCACGGTCAAGGGCGGCACTATCATGTCGTTGATGGGTAATAGCTTCCCAACCCCAGTTATCTGCTACATAACCATCTGAAACACGGTCAGCCGCAAGAACACTACCTTTTGAAACAGATGTTTGAGTTGTACCAAAGGCTGTACGAATTTGGTTAATCAAACTTGAAGCATACAATGACAAATCTGTAATTTGAGCTTCACTAAGGTTATTCAAATCACTAATTTTAACATTTTTATCCGCTTCATTATCTTGATAACTATTGTTACCACGATCACGTTTATTAACGTTCTTCAACACTTGTTCAGCTTAAGCTTTTTCTGCTGCGGTCGCTGTTTTAGACTCATGAATCTTAAGAGCATTGACATACTCTTGTGACACTGAGAATTTTTGACGAACATTAGCTGTTGAAGTTGTTGAAGATTCTGCTTTTTTCTTAGCTGCTTCAGCGGCTGCAAGTGCGGCTGCCTTTTCATTAGCTACTGTTTGAGCAGTCTCATAAGCTGCTTTAGCTTGGTTTGCTGCATTTTGGTCTGCAGTCAATTGCCCTTCTTTAGCTGAAATAGCAGTAGCTTTTTCTTTATCAGCTGCCTGAGCGGCTGCCAATTCTTCTTGAGCTTTTTTCTCAGCTGCTGTTGCAGCATCAAAAGCTGATTGCGCTTTAGCTTGGTTAGAAGCTGCCTCAGAAGCACTAGAACCATTAAGAGCTGCTTTAGCGGCATCTACTGATTTTTGAGCATTAGCCACTTCAGTAGCTTTAGCATTGACATTAGCTTGATCTGTATTAACGACAGCTTGCTGTTTGTCTGCTGCATCTTTAGCAGTTTTTTCTGCTGATTGAGCTGTTTCGACTGCTGACTTAGCTTCCTTAGCTGCATTTTCAGCAGTAGTTACTTGACCTTGAGCGGCAGCAATAGTTTCTGGACTTGCTTCATCGGCTGCTGTTTGTGCCTTTTGCAAGTTAGAATCTGCTGTCGCTAGGTTTGCTTGAGCCTGGTTTGCAGCTACTTCATGATTAGCAACAACTGACTCTTGTTGCGATACTGCTTGATTTGCAGCGCTGGCTTCTTCTCTAGCCGCTTCGACTTGGGCTTGAGTTGGGACAGCTTGTGTAGCTGTCGATGATACTGATGCTGTTGTTGAGGCTTGATCGTTTGTCGTTACCTCATCAGCTTTAGCAACTGTAGCAGAAACTGCAAGTGCTGCAATTCCGGCTGTCGCCAAAACCTTTTTATTCATAAGACGAACTCCTTTTTATGTTAAAAATTCACTACTATATAATAACATTTTAATAATCTTGAAACAAGGTGCTGACTCCTAATTTTTAAAATTTAATTATTTTATAAGCTTTCATAGCCTGTTTACAAAAATCATTAAATTGTTAGTCAAAAGTAGAGTTGCTGTTTCAAAGTCCTTTTTTAGTCTTTGATTCTGCCTTATCCTTTTATTCTATCAAAACTTCGTTACAGTTTCTTAACTTTCTTTAAACGTTTTTTTGATATAATGTGTACTCATCATATGCAAATGGAGGAGCAAAGTGGCAAAAACATTAAAAACATTGAGTAACATCTTACTAGGAATCCTCTCACTGGGCTTGTCTTATTGGTTTTATAGGGGGCATCTCGAACAGTACGTTCATTACATCGCCCATTATGGCTCCTACTTTCAAGTCTTACTCAACCTAGTCATTATTGTCCTACTGAGTTACTTTGTCTACGCTTTTTTGAAACTCCTTCTTACTAGAAAGCTGAAAAAACAGACTCTACTCCTACTCTACTTCATTTACTTTCTTGCTCTCTTCTACCTACTTTTCTTGAAAAACATTGGTACCCAAGGTCTCTCACTTAACCCCCTTTCCTTCGCTCGGGAATTATATTGGGGTAGCCACTTCGTTCCCATCATGAACCTGTTAATGTTCATCCCTCTGGGACTCCTCTTTTCTTCACGATTGAGTAATCTCCTACTTTGTCTCCTTACCCTTTTCTCCGTCGAATCCATTCAGTACTTCGGACATTTGGGAGTCTTTGATTTGGGAGATATCACCTTAAATATGTTAGGTATCCTTGTCGGAACTGCTATCCATCAACTCCCTCAATTTCAAACAGTTATCAAAAAGATTTTAAGTTAAAAAACTTCCAGAATTAATTTGGGAGTTTTTTTGTTTGTTCTATAGATTAATCATCGTCAGAAATTTTTAGAGGAATGCAGAAAAACAGCCCTCTACATCTAGAGAGCTGTTTTGAATTCGGGATAAAATCCGAGTGAAAAAGAAAAACTGCCCCATCATAGAGCAGTTCCATTTTCGTGTATTCAATTGAACAAGGCCTAGGCACTTGTATCTTGAATTAACGACGAAGTCCGAGTGAGCTGATCAACTCACGGTAACGGTTAACGTCTGTGCGGCGAAGGTATGCCAACAAGTTACGACGGTGACCGATTTTTTTCATCAAACCACGGTAAGTAGCGTGGTCTTTTTTGTGTTGTTTAATGTGTTCGTTAAGGTGGTTGATTTCCCAAGTAAGGACAGCAACTTGAACCTCTACTGAACCAGTGTCACCTTCGTGACGTGCGTATTGAGCAATGATTTCATTTTTTTTCTCTTTTGAGATTGCCATGTTTTTTCTCCTTTTTTTGCTCCATCCGAGTCTTAGGATTGGCTCTCCTAAAACCAAGAAAGAGTTGGTTTGTCTTTACGACCTCTCTATTTTAGCTCATCTACTAATCTTTGTCAATCGCAAGATTTCACTGATTAAGTTTTTGAAGCTTAGACTTTTTTGGCCATTTTTGCATTCAGAAAGAATCCAAGGAAAAGTAGGAAACTTACTATAGCATAGGCTAGAAAAATCCAACTAAAACTTGGAGATATGAGTGCTAACAATTTCAAAACATAAGGGGAAATGGCTGACCCTAGGTTACACCCTAAGAGGACATAGGCCGTCGCCTTGTTCAACAGATTTCTAGCAATAGACTCAGAAAGTCGGTTAAAGATAATTGTCAAAATAATACTATAAAAGAAACCAACACCAACTGAAGATAAAATCAAAATCGGTAAGTTACCAGCCACTGACATCCCAAAGAGACAAACCGCTAACAAGAACATCACTATAAGCAAAAGACGATTTTTAAAATGTCCTATAAGCGAGGCGAAACTCAGTCCAGCTACAATTCCAATTCCCTGCTCTAAACTCAGTACTAAGGCTGATTGACCACTCTCAATAGTCTTACCAGCAACTTGAAACAGAGGCACGCGCAAACTAATCGAAGAATTGATACAGATGACAAAACCTGCTAAAAGAGCCATGCCAAGAATCATACCAAGGTCTTTTTTGTTCAGAACTTGTTTTCTTTTTGTAATCTGCTTCTTCTCCACCTGCTCCATGGTTGGCACAAAAAGGAGATACATAATCAAAATCACAAAACCAAAACCATAGATAAGAAAGGCAAAGGTCCAATGAATTTTCAGTAATTGTCCAACTAAAAGAGAACAAGAAGCTCCACCAATCAACTCCATGGAGCCACGAATACCTAACATCTGAACTCGCTCTTTACCTTGATAACGTTGACTGATGATGGCAATCGCCTTAGCATTGATAAGACCAATCCCCATTCCAAAAGCAATACGTGACAGTAAGACAAGAGGATAGGCTTGTACAAAAAAAGGAAAAATCCCAGCACTACTAAGTAAGAGCAATCCAGTCACAATTAGCTGTCTATCACTTAGCCATTTGTCAATAAATGAATTAAGTAAGAGCATCGCGACTACGGAAAATGAAGGGACAGATACTAAAAGCTCCACTTGCGCGGCAGAAAAACTTGGGCTATAGTAGTCCAACATAGGTGGTAACGCTGTTGAAATCGAAAAGGCCGAAATCAAGAGCAAGGATAGCCCAAGCAGGCTCATTTTTTCTAAAATTCGTGTCATAATATAGGGATAAGAACATCCTTTCCTTACTTGTCTAATAGTTATTTTTTCATTATAATCTAAGGAGACTTTAAAAAATAGGACCTAGGTCCTAAAAAAGGAGATGTATGCGTAATCATACCATAAGACCTCAACTTGACCAGGTCTTTCCACCCCCCTACCTCAACCAATTACAGAAAGTCACCTTTCAAAAGAACGATTATATTTGTACCCAAGGGCAAGCTATCACTGAGCTGACCTACATTTTATCAGGAAAGGTAAAAATTGTTCGTTCTCTCTTCAATGGTAAAGAACATATCCTAGAAACGCTCAATCAGCCTCAGATATTGGGAGATGTAGAACTCATGACCAACCAACCAGCAGGATCATCAGTCATTGCTTTAGAAGATGTTCAAGCAGTTCAGCTCCCATTAAATAATAAAGAAGAACTCCTCAAAGACCCTGTTTTTCTCTACCAAATTGGACGTAACCTGGCTATGGCACTGCATAAGCAAGGTATCACTGCTTCAACGAATGCTAGCTACTCTGTCAAAGAGCGTCTGGCCACCCATATTTTGAATAGTGAAGAAGAGAATATCTTTCAATTATCGCCATCCATTTTAGCTTCCCGTTTTGGGACTAGCTATCGTCATGTACAGCGAGTCATCAAACAATTTATCGACCAGGGAATTATCGAAAAAGAGGCTTTTAAAACCTATCGTATTTTAGAGAGACAAACCTTGGAAAAACTGGCTTTTATCGATTAGAAAAAGCCTCACTTTAATCCTTGATGGTTTAATTTTCAACCCTTTTGTGCTATAGTTATAAACAAGTAAATCAAAGAAAATAGAGGTAAACAAATGGACGCTCAAACCAAAATTATCCGCGCCAGCCATATGATTGATATGAATGATATCATTCGCGAAGGAAATCCAACCTTGCGTGCTGTCGCTGAAGATGTAACCTTCCCACTATCAGACGAAGACATTATCCTAGGCGAAAAAATGATGCAGTTTCTTCGTAACTCACAAGATCCTGTTATTGCCGAAAAAATGGGGCTTCGTGGGGGAGTCGGTCTTGCAGCCCCTCAATTAGATATTTCAAAACGCATTATCGCTGTTCTCGTTCCAAACCCTGAAGACGCTGAGGGTAATCCACCAAAAGAAGCATATAGTCTTCAAGAAATCATGTACAACCCTAAAGTAGTTGCCCATTCTGTTCAGGATGCTGCTTTGGGCGATGGCGAAGGATGCCTCTCAGTTGACCGCGACGTTCCTGGTTACGTGGTTCGTCATGCTCGTGTAACTGTTGAATACTTCAACAAAGAGGGCGAAAAGCAACGTGTTAAACTCCGTGGTTACAACTCAATCGTTGTTCAACATGAAATCGACCATACTAACGGTATCATGTTCTACGACCGCATCAATAAAGACAATCCATTCGCCATCAAAGATGGACTCTTAATTATCGAATAAAGAAAACCTCAGTAGAAATACTGGGGTTTTAGTTTGAAGATAAGGCATTAGTACCACTTTATAGCTAAGTCAAAGTAGAAAAGAACCGACTTCGTCGATTCTTTTTTCATTGTCTGAACCTGTCCTCAGACAAGCATATTGTATAGTGTTTCGTTACCGTGAAGGTTGATATAACTTGGGTCAAAGGCCGAAAGACGCTCGAGAAGTCCATCATAGTCGTTCTTATCGCTAAGAGCTATACCAATGAGAACTGGGCCTTTTCCTTTATTAGCACGTTTGATGTACTCAAAACGAGTGATATCATCATTTGGTCCCAAGATATCATTTACAAATTCACGAAGGGCACCAGGACGTTGTGGGAAGTTAACCACAAAGTAATGCTTGATGCCATCGTAGATAAGCGCACGTTCTTCCATCTCTGGCATACGGTTGATGTCATTGTTACCACCTGAAATGATGCAGACGATGGTTTTTCCTTTAATCTCATCTTTGATCACTTCCAAAGCTGCCACTGATGCCGCACCTGCGGGTTCTGCAATGGTACCAACCTTAGAGTACATATCAATTAGGGTTTCTGAAATCAAGCCT
>ENA-OVGQ01002138-OVGQ01002138.1-human-gut-metagenome-genome-assembly--contig:-NODE-2138-length-18783-cov-4.682080_pt1 | contig 18783 bp, 21 predicted proteins | sample MGYA00237774_ERZ505427 | MGnify/ENA primary metagenome ERZ505427 (study PRJEB26158, sample SAMN06016404) | human gut metagenome | biome: human gut; feature: ankylosing spondylitis patient; material... | reverse complement strand
GCTGCCTTTTGCTGCAACCTCAGAGCCGATTCTGCTGACGCAGAACCTCCGGGAATGAGATCTGACCGTTCGTTCGCAGCACCTCCTGATAACTCATGCCGCGCATTTTCTGGTAGCAGCATTCGCCAACGAATTGCGGATCATGGATCACGCGCCCATCTCCATAGATCTTTCTCAGTTCTTCCAGAAAGAAATTTGTCATGTACGTTCATCCTCCAGTTCCGCACAGGCCATCCGCAGCTTCTCTGTCTTGTCCGTCTGCTCCCATGCGGCCTGCGGGTGCATAAAGTGGCAGTTGTTGCAGACTTCTGCGAAGAACGGCTTGTCCAGATCCAGCGCGCGGATCATGCCTGCCGGGGTGAAGTCAAAGACGCGGCGGACAGCTTCGGTCAGAAATGCGTCGTCATAGTATCCGCTCTCCTGCGTGTCGATCTCGACGGCAACCGGCTCTGCCTGCCCAATGGCATAGGCGAGGCTGACCGTACACACATCGGCAAGACCAGCCGCGACAATGTTCTTTGCCACATATCGCGCCATATATGCGCCACTGCGGTCGACCTTCGTGCCGTCCTTGCCGGAAAGCGCACCGCCGCCGTGGGGTACAAGCCCGCCGTAGGTGTCGACCATCAGCTTGCGGCCGGTGAGACCGGTGGCGGCTTCAAAACCGCCCAGCACAAATCTGCCGGATGGATTGATGAAGATTTTTGTATTCTCATCGATGCGCACGTCATGGCAGGCGCGGGCAATGACCAGCCTGCGGAGTTCCTCACGAAGCTCGTCAGGGTCTTTGTCTGCATCATGCTGGCAGGAGATCACGATGGTGTCCACTCGTTCCGGAACACCAAACGCATACTGCACAGAAACCTGCGCTTTGCCGTCCGGCCCGATGCCGGAGATCAGCTTTTCTTCCCGGCAGGTGGTGAGCAGGCTCGTGATGCGGTTCGCCAACACGATCGGCGCGGGCAGCAGCTCGACTGTTTCCCAGCAAGCGTAGCCGTACATGATGCCCTGATCGCCTGCGCCGAGCGTATCCCCATCGACTGCACCTGCAATATCGGGGCTTTGCGTATGCAGACGCACCTCTACATGATAATTACAGTCGTATCCGGCATTCCGAACAGTCTGCCGCACGATGGCTTCCACGTCAGGGCTTGCCGTCGTGCGGAGTTCTCCGGCAACAAGAATTTTGCCCGCCGTCGCCAGCACTTCACAGGCGACACGGGCATTGGGATCTTCTTTGAGGCAAGCGTCCAGAACGTTGTCCGCAATCGTGTCGCAGAGCTTGTCCGGATGGCCTGCCGTGACGGACTCTGCCGTCAGGATGTAGTTATCTTTCATGCATCGATTTTCCTTTCTTTGGCTGATTGATCACCTTTCCATGCTGCATGACGAACAGCTTTTCGCGGGAATACAGGCGCGTATAGGTCTGTATCTGCTTGTCGGTCAAAGAACAAAATTCCTCGCCGCTGCCTTGGGCGAGGAAGAACGTGCCGTGGATGATGTCATACGGTATGCCATTGCGATTCCGCAGGAAGCGGTTTTCCGGCAGGCCGAGGAGTTTGGCTTCTTCGTTGCACAGCAGCAGGACATTCGGATCATCAAACGGTTCGACGGCCTGAATGAAGCCACCCACAATAGCCTGCATGCTTGCCAAGCTGCCGTCGATCTCCTTGACATACGGATCTTTGGTGGGTTCCACGACCAGAATGCGCATGGGATCATCGCTCATAGTTATCCTTCTCCTTTCCGCGGCGGTTGTGATTGTAGTCGCCAATGTCTGTGATCGTCACATATTCCCCAATCAGGCACAGGGCTTCGCCGTAGCTGTGGCACTCGCCGCTGAAAATGCGGTGGGTGAGTTCCTTTGCCTGATCCCGCAAGCCAGCTTCGCGCAGCGTCCTCGCCGCAATGCCGACAAGGTTAAAAATATTGCCGTCCTGCCCAATGAGCGGGCAGGACGGCTTTTCAACGCCCAATTCAGATTTCTCTAAAAAACCACCCAGACGGTTCGGCACATAATCACTGAGCCATGTCCCGCCAATCGTTCCGTATGTGGTAAGTCTCCACATGGCGAGTTTGCCGACATCAAGATCAACACCTTCAAAGTCAAACAGCATGTTGGTGTGACCGTCGTACTCAAACAGAGATGCCCGTTCAAACCGGCTGCCATTGCGCAGGATTCCGGCATCCGTGAGCATTTCGTTGATCCCTTCCAACCATTCCTGCGGATCGCCGCCGCAGCCTTGCAAGATCAGCCCTTCTCGGTCGCTCATTTTGCGAAGATCACCGACCTGAATTCTCCGGATGGCGTTATCGCTCATGGCTGGCCTCCTTCCGCTGCGGCGGCTTGGTCTGCACTTTCTTTGGATACGGTTCAATGCCGCATTCCTTGAGGCAGTTCTTGAATGCATATTTGAGGCAACCAACCGGCAGACCGTTCTGCTCATAGCCCGTTTTGATACCGAGATAGTAGTCTCTCGGCGGCAGGGACGGTTTCAGGTGCAGTTCGGGGTTCATAATGTAGGCCATAACTGGAACGCGCTGCCCGTCAAACGTCCGCACCTCCAGCGTCTGCTTGATGTACAGACGCGGATAGCCTTCATAGCGGTCGAGGGATGCTTCACATTTGTCAGTTAACTCCCACAAAAGGCCGTAGACGCAAGCGCCTTCCTTGGGTTCGACCGTCGCAACGCCGCTGCCGCGAAAGCGCAGGTCATAATTGTCCAGAACAGCCTGCCCGTAGACGCTCGCGTCCGGGCAGCGATACTGCATCTGATCCAGATTGATATTGCTGCCGTAAGCAAAATACAGTGGTTTTTCCATCCTCATTCCTCCAGCAGTTCCAACGCGCCAATCTCCTGCAAAACATGAATAAGTGCGGCTGCACGTTCCTCCGTGCTGTCATCCGACAGCTCACACGGGATTTCCGTCATGCGGCGGATTGTGTTCTGCATATAGCGGATGTATCCCTCCGTGCCGTCGAACGTGCCTGCATCAAAATGCATGGCACGGAGCTGGGCTAAAATTTCGATGGGTGTTCCCTCGTATGTAGATTCTTCAATACAGATTTTCATTCGGTCACCTCTCCTGTTCCTGTTGAGATGTTCGGTTTTTGTGGCTGCTTGCATAGCAGTCCTTGTCGTATCGCCAAGCGCGATCGCCCTCCAGATTGGCAAGCAGATGGTCGCGCGTGTTCTTGAATTCATCGCCGTTCAGACCCATCCGCACAAGCCAGACACGGAACGTGAACAATTCATTGTCGCTCACTGTCTTGCGCATGACACTGGTGCGCTGGCTAATTGCCTGCGCGGACATGGCGAGACATAAGTTTACATAAGCCTTTGCACGACCGGCGTGGAGGGTAGAATTAAAGCAGCGCCATTCAATGGTGCCGCGGTAAAAGACAGAGTGCAAATTCAGCGCGTAATAGCGCGTCCAGTTATAATGCTCATGCGCAGAAATGCAGCCTTCGTACCAGATGTTCTCCAACTGCGTCAAATCTGTGGTTGGTTCGTTGGACAGCCGCCTTGCCCGCTGCAGCATGGGTTCGCGTACCCGCTGACACCAGCGGTTGACGCGGGCGGGGTCCGTTTTCAGGGCTTTGAACAGCAGATCTTCCTTGGAATACATAATACTGAGCAGATTTTTGAGACTCTGGCGGTTATGATTGGAAGCATCCACATGGACGTGCATCCCGCAGGAGTCGTTGACTTTTCCGCCTGCCTGCCGGATACGGCGCACACACTCCTGAAATTTTTCCATTTCGTCATAGGTGAGCTTCGGTGTTACCATTTCCACGCGATATTCCGGATCGGTCGTTCTGCGATAGTGTCCATCGTCATTCCACTCTGCGCGGATACTGCCATCGCTCATGATGCGCCACTGCTTGCCCTCCCGATCCGGCACATACCAGCTATCATAATTATCATAGCTGCGCTGCGGTGTCGTTTCAAAATATGCGCCAAGCGCCTCTGCCGCTTCTGCTCGCGTGATGCCGGTCAGCTCGATTTCCACGCCGAAGCATTGATCTTTGATGCCAATCATCGCTCCGGTTCTTTCGGCTTATCGCCCTTTGTCTGCGGAGGAGTACGTTTCTCTGGCTCCTGATAAACGTAGGTATCTTTCTTTTCGTCGAACACCATGTTAAAATCGGCAGCTTCTGCGCCGTGAATCTGAAACGCCATCTCATAAGCCTCCCGGCTGCCGCCCTCCGGGATATTCCCGTCAATCGGCTCTCCGGCTAAAAGGACAACATGACCGACGTTGTGACCAATATCTTCATCCGCCCACTGCAGATCAATTTCCACCTCCGGGAACATCTGTGATAGCTTGTCTATGACTGGCATGGGTGTATCCCATGCTGTCAGGAAGTGAATGCTTTGTGATTCCTGATCGAAGTGAACGTCATAAGCATTCCACTTTGTTCCCCAGTTCCGATTGCACCATCCGTACCAATCTCCGCAGCCATATTGCAGGAAGTTGGAGATCACGACCTGCCCTATGGCAATGACATCTGAAAGGGGCGTGTATTTGCTGGCTCTGGAAATCCGCTGTGCATCCAGCGTCATAAACTGCTCGCCTTTGCTTCGACCAACAATGCCGGCCAACTTCTGATATTCCTCACTGCTCAATTTTGGAACGCCCATGTCCGGCGCGGCTGGGTTCAGCGCCATCATGCAGACATACAGATCCTCGTCTGTGCGGGAGCCTGCTTCAATGTTGAGGCTTTCCGGCATGGGGATGATTTTATTGAAGTCAATACTGCCAAAGCCGAGTTCATCACTTTTGATTTTGTCAAGCATGGCATGAACCTGTTCACTGTCACCCTTAAACTTCAAAATGTTTGTAATATGGTTTGGCATAGGTCACCTGCTTTCTTGTGCGTAGAGTTCCGCATCTGCTGCGCGGATGCGGCGGCCAATGGATTCTATGACTGTTACTGTCACGCTGTTGCCTGCTTGCTTGTATGCCTGCGCATCAGAATTGATGGCGAGGATCTTGTCAATCTGATCCTCGCTGAAACCCTGCAAACGGAAACACTCCCGCGGCATCAGCCTGCGGACTCTGCCGCCGCGCAGGACAATGCCGTGTGTGTTCGCCGTGTCCACCGTATGGGCAACGCCCGCAAACACACGCCCGCGGCGCGTATTGCTGCCCGCGAAGCCGAGATCGATGGAATCGCCTTCATGCGCTTCCTTATAGCCTTTCTTCGTTGCTTCCTTAATGTAGAGAACGCCGGAATTCTGCCCCTTGAAGTTGGTAAGGGAAGCCGTCCTGCCGGGTATGCAAACATCTGGCGTTCGCCGTGATCTTCGGATCGCCCTTTGTCAGATCTACAAAGTAGAGTCCGGATTGTCTGCTGGTGTCCTGCGTGCAGGCGATCCCGGCCCAGCCGTCCATGGACGATTTGTACAAGAGCTTTTGCATCTGTTCCAAAGACAGGAAGTATTTTTCCGGCGCATCGGGGATCAAGATATCCGATAAGGAACAGCCGCCGTCTTGATTGAGGGACTCCAAAATGTTTGCTGTTAAGCACAGTCCATTCGACATGATACCCCAGGTCATAAAGCGCGGAGAGGATGACACCAAACGTCCGGCCTCGGTCATGCGAAAGGAGCACAGGCACGTTTTCAAGAAAAAGATACAGAGGCCTCTTCTCTTTAACCACTCTGGCCAGTTCAAAGAAGAGAGTACCTCTTGCATCTTCAAATCCTTTCCTCCTGCCAGCTGTAGAAAACGCCTGGTTATCCTGAATTCGGGATAATCAAAACATATCTCTATCTGGAGCAGCTGCGCTTCGGCGACGAACTTCATGTTGAACTGGACATTGCCGAGACGGACTTTTACTTACCCGCGCTGACGATTCAGCCGCTTGTCGAAAACGCCGTGAAATGGGGCGTCGGACGCAAAGAGGATGGCGGAACGGTGACGCTTATGACCAGAAAAACGCCGCTTGGCGCGGAAATCACCGTGTCGGACGACGGCGTGGGCTTTGACCCGGAGCAGCCGCCGCAGGACGGAAAGGAACACGTGGGACTGCAGCTCGTCCGCGGCCGCTTACAGATGGTCTGCGGTGCAAAGCTGACGACGCAGAGCAAAATCGGGCAAGGCACGCTCATGCGGGCGCTGATTCCGTACAGCTGTGATGAAACCGCAGGCTCTTTCACGCAAACGAAGGCACCGTCTCACTGAATGCACAGATCTAACCCTTTACAAATTGGCCCGGCAAAAAAACAACGGACGCTGCACAAAAAGTATACGCTCTGTATATATACAAAAGATATGTATGGATCGGCCCGCACGAGAGGCTGCCGCTTTTGCGAAAAATTACACGGTTTGCGCGGAATTGTGCAAACTGCCGCTTTTCTGGACGCTTGTGCCAACAGAGTTGTGCGGTTTTTTATTCAGTTTCTCTTGACAATATGCATTCTGCGTGTATAATTATGAGCATACAAAATAACACGCACGACGCACACGCGTCACAGGAGGAACTGAACATGAAAAAGTATCTTGCACTGCTGCTTGCAGCCATTATGGCGCTGAGCCTTGCGGCCTGCGCTTCCACCGCAAAGACTGAGGACGCCGCTTCCACTTCCGGCAAGCTGACCATGGCGACTGAGGCCACCTTCCCGCCGTATGAATACTATGACGGCGACGCCATCGTCGGCATCGACGTGGAGGTCGCACAGGCCATCGCAGACAAGCTCGGCATGGAGCTGGAAGTCACCGACATCGCATTCGACTCCATCATCCCCGGCGTGCAGACCGGCAAGTATGACATGGGCATGGCCGGTATGACCGTGACTGACGAGCGCAAGGAGCAGGTCAACTTCTCCGATTCCTACGCCACGGGCGTGCAGGTCGTCATCGTCAAGGACGACAGCCCCATCACCTCGGTCGATGATCTGTTCGCGGACGGCGCCAGCACCGTCGTCGGCACGCAGGCGGGCACCACGGGCTTTATCTATGCCACGTCCGACATTGAAGATGCCGGTCTCGGCACTGTCAAGTCCTTCGGCAAGACGACCGACGCCGTTGAAGCCCTGAAGAACGGTCAGGTCGACTGCGTCATCCTCGACAACGAGCCTGCAAAGGCGCTGGTCGCGGCCAACGAGGGTCTGCACATCCTCGACACCGAATATGCCGTTGAGGACTACGCCATCGCCATCGCCAAGGAAAACACCGACCTGCTGGAAAAGGTTAACAAGGCGCTGGCCGAGCTGACTGCCGACGGCACGCTCCAGTCCATCGTCGACAAGTACATCAAGTAATCCAATTGAATCTGTATCTTCGCAACGGGACGGAGCGATGCTCCGCCCCGCTGCTTCGCACTATACGACTTTATAGAAAAGAGGGAGCGCTTCGCCCATGACAGAATGGTTTCGGGAATGGATCGCAAAGGTCGCAAAGGACTTTGTCACCTGCTTCATCACCAAGGATCGCTGGAAATATATCGTAAAGGGTCTGGGCAATACGCTCCAGATCGCGCTGGCCGCCGTGCTTTTGGGTATCCTGATCGGCACGATCGTCGCCATTATCCGCTCGACGCACGACAAAACGCACGAGACGATGCGTCCCGGCCCCGGCCGGACGCTTCTGAACATCGCAGACTGGCTCTGCAAGGTCTATCTGACTGTCATTCGGGGCACGCCTGCGATGATCCAGATCCTCATCATGTTCTTTGTCGTCTTCTCCACCGCGCGCAACGGTACGCCTGTCGCCATGCTCACCTTCGGCATCAACTCCGGCGCTTACGTCGCTGAGATCATCCGCGGCGGCATCATGGCCGTCGACGAAGGACAGAACGAGGCGGGCCGATCGCTCGGCCTTAACTTTGCGCAGACCATGCTCTATATCATCATTCCGCAGGCGCTCAAAAACGTGCTGCCCGCGCTGGCGAACGAGTTTATCGTGCTGCTGAAGGAAACGTCCGTCGCCTGCTATGTGGCCGTCAACGATCTGACCAAGGGCGGCGAGATCATCCGCTCGCAGACGTACATTCAGGCCATGCCTCTGCTGATCGTCGCAGCCTTGTATCTCATCATGGTCGTATTCTTCTCGCATCTGGTAAGCAAGCTGGAAAGGAGGCTGCGCAGCAGTGACCACTGACGTTCTGATCCAGGTTCAGGATCTGAAAAAGCATTTTACCGGCACGTCCGCCATCAAGGCGCTCGACGGCGTTTCGGTCGATATCAAAAAGGGTGAAGTTGTGGTCGTCATCGGCCCGTCCGGCTCCGGCAAGTCCACGTTCCTGCGCTGCCTCAACCTGCTGGAGGTTCCGACGGGCGGACAGATTCTCTTTAACGGCGTCGATATCACCGATAAGAGCTGCAATATTAACCTCCACCGCCAGAAGATGGGCATGGTGTTCCAGCATTTCAATCTCTTCCCGCATATGACCATCCTGCGCAACATGACCCTTGCGCCCGTAAAGCTCCTGCATAAATCGCAGGAGGAAGCGGACGCGCAGGCGCTGAAGCTTTTGCAGCGCGTCGGTCTCGGCGACCGCGGGAACGCGTACCCTGCGCAGCTGTCCGGTGGACAGAAACAGCGCGTGGCCATTGTCCGCGCGCTCATGATGGAGCCGGAGGTCATGCTCTTCGACGAGCCGACGAGCGCGCTCGACCCGGAGATGGTCGGCGAGGTTCTGGAGGTCATGAAGGAGCTGGCGCACGACGGCATGACGATGGTCGTCGTCACGCACGAGATGGGCTTCGCCCGCGAGGTCGGCAGCCGCGTGCTGTTCATGGCCGACGGTAAGCTCGTCGAGCAGGGAACACCTGAGCAGATTTTTGAGCACCCCCAGAATCCCCGTCTGCAGGATTTCTTGGGGAAGGTCCTGTAAAAAGTCCGGCCCGCTGCAAAAAAGCAGCGGGCCGGTTTTGTATGAAGCACGGACGCGGGAGCGCCCCAAGGCATCCCCGGAGGAGGGCTTCGATGTGCGCACGCGTTCATGCCTCCCGATCGTCGCGGATGAACATGAGGATGAAGCTGACGAGCAGCAATCCGCAGCAGACCCAGATGGCGCGGATGTCGGTGAACTCCGTCACAAGACTGCCGAGGCCTGCGCCTGCGGCGAAGACGAGAATGACGCCGAAATAGGTCTTCGCCGCGTCGAGCGACGCGCGGTTATGTCCATGCAGATATTCGCCCAGCGCCTCTGCCGCACTGCGGAGATTGCCGATGCACATGGTACTGGCATAGACGTGGCTGTGGATCTTATGGAAGGTATGCACCTGCATGGCGCACACGAACGAGACGAGCGCGTTTGCCAGCGGGTCGAGCGTATGCGGCAGGAAGCCGACGGCGCACAGAAACACGATCTCCTGCAATAGCACCAGCTGCCGCCAGTGCAGCTGCCGGAAATTGCGGAAGCGGATATGGATGAATTCCGCCGCCATTGTCCCGAGCACGAAGGACAAAATCGGAATGAGATATTTCAGGCACACGGCCCAGTCGCCCCGCAGGAGCGCTGCGCTCAGAAGCACGATGTTGCCGGTCTGCGCGTTGGCGAAGACCTGACTGCGGCTGATGTAGGTATAGGCGTCCTGAAAGCCGCCGGAGAGCGTGACGAAGACCGCTGCGCGGAAGGTATCGGACATCTGCCCGTGAAAATGATGACTGTGCTGCATACCGCACCTCGTTTGAGACATACTCGCGCCGGGAAGCGGCGCAAACGCCACATATTATATGCGATAACCGAGAAAAAGTAAACCCTTTCTGCAAAAACCGCTTGACTCGCACGCGCCGAAAAGAACGTGTTTGAGGGCGACGTGACAGGATAAGGATGGATCTGAAAAATTCGTGACCGAGATTACCATCCCGGTGCGGCCTGCCGGATAGACGGAAAATTTTTGCCGGGGGTGTTGTTTTATGCCGGGTTTCGTTGTATACTGGGAGTCAGAATAACAGCGGAAAAACCGCATAATGGAGGTAAGATACCATGTTTACAAAGCTGATCGACGCACTGAAGGCTACCCGCCGCACCATCGTCTTTACCGAAGGCCCCGACGCCCGTATTCTCGAAGCGGCTGACCGTCTCATCAAGGACGATCTGATGAACGTCATCCTCATCGGCAATGTCGACGAGGTCAAGGCCGCAGCCGAAAAGGGCGGCTTCGACATTGCCAAGGCCGAGATCATCGATCCGGCCACCTATGCCGGCATGGACGAGATGGTCGCAAAGATGGTCGAGCTGCGCAAGGGCAAGATGTCCGAGGAAGACTGCCGCAAGGCACTCGCCAAGGGCAATTATTTCGGCACCATGCTCGTCAAGATGGGCAAGGCCGACGCGCTGCTCGGCGGCGCGACCTATTCCACCGCTGATACCGTCCGTCCGGCGCTGCAGCTGGTCAAGACGAAGAAGGGCGCGCATCTGGTGTCCTCCTCCTTCATCCTCTTCCGCAAGGACAAGGACGGCAATGACGAGAAGTACTGCATGGGCGACTGCGCCATCAACATCGACTATCAGGATACCGTCGACAAGGCGACCGGCGAGGTGACCTTCACGGCAGCGCAGAAGCTGGCTGAGGTCGCGGTCGAGTCTGCCCGCACGGCAGAGTTCTTCGGCATCGACCCGAAGGTCGTGCTCCTGTCCTTCTCCACGAAGGGCTCCGGCAAGGGCGGCACGGTCCAGCTCAGCCACGACGCCACCATCGAGGCGCAGAAGCTTGCACCCGAGCTGGCCATCGACGGCGAAATGCAGTTTGACGCGGCCGTCTCCCCGGTCGTCGGCCAGCTGAAATTCCCCGGCAGCAAGGTAGCAGGCTATGCCAACACCTTTATTTTCCCGTGCATTGAGGCTGGCAACATCGGCTACAAGATCGCCCAGCGCCTCGGCGGCTTTGAGGCCTATGGCCCCATCCTGCAGGGTCTGAACGCCCCCATCAACGACCTTTCCCGCGGCTGCAACGCCGACGAGGTCTACAAGATGGCCATCATTACCGCTGGTATGGCGTAAGCTGTAATTTTATGGAATTTTCGTAAATTCGAACACAATCTGTAGGGGCGGACGACACTGTCTGCCCGCAGAACGCAGTGTTTTTTCGAAAATCTGCGGCGAATTTGCCACATTTTTGAGGCCGACAGAGTCGTCGGCCCCTACGCACTCCGTCAAAGCCAAAACGCGAGCTTCGCTTGCGTTTTGGAGCGGAAGAAGGAAGCCGACAGGATAAGCAGCCTTGCTTTGCAAGGATGCGTTCCGAAAGGCTTTCTTCTGACGCGGTGTCCTGCGCCACCTGAAAAACTTCGTGGGGATACTGCCGCAAGGCAGCATCCCCACATCTTTGCCTTGGAGTATTATTTCTTATGAAACTGACTGATTATCTGGGCGATAAGCCCTTCTGGCGCGTGACCGTGAAGCTGGCGGTTCCGGTCGCGCTGCAAAACGTATTGACAAGCTCGTTCCAGCTGGTCGACACACTGATGGTGTCGCAACTGGGCGACGTGACGCTCTCCGCCGTCGGCATGGCGGCCCAGTGGGGTTGGCTTTGCGGGCTTCTGGGCTTTGGCCTGTGCTCGGGCATGAGCGTGTTTATCTCGCAATATTGGGGCGTCAAGGATCTCAAGGGCATCCGGCGCGTGATGGGCATCGGCCTGATGCTGGCGATGTTCGTTTCGCTCGGCTTTCTGGCCGTCGCGCTGGCGGCGCCCACATGGGTGCTGGGCCTGTTCAATCAAGACCCCGCCGTCGTGGAAACCGGCTGCCGGTATCTGCGCATCGTCTGCTTCTCCTATCCTGCCGTCGCGCTGACGTATCTGCTGTCCAACGTCCTGCGCGGTACAGAGCGCGTCCGCCTGCCGCTCTATGTTTCTATCGTCACGACCATCGCCAACGCCTTTGCGGACTATGGCCTGATCTTCGGCGCGTTCGGCCTGCCGCGGCTCGGCGTAGAGGGCGCGGCCATCGCAACGTGCATTTCGTCCTGGCTGGGGCCGGTGCTGATTCTGATCTTCTCTGCGTTTGAGAAAAACCTGCTGGTCGGCCCGGTGCGGGAGCTGCTTGACTTCAACCTGAAGCAGCTCGGCGAGTTCTGCGCCCGCGCACTGCCCGTCATGTCGAACGAAGGCCTGTGGGCGCTCGGTATGCTCACGCTCAACCGCATTTATGCCAACATGGGCTATGAATATTACGCGGGCATGACCATCTTCAAGACGTTTTCCGAGCTGGCCTTCGCGTTCTATGTCGGCCTCGGCAACGCCTGCGTCATCATGGTCGGCAAATCCATCGGCAGCGGCAAAATTCAGCGCGGCGTGTCCGACGCCCGGCGCTTTTCCGTGCTGGTGCCGCTGATGGGCCTCGTTGTGGGCCTGACGATGATCGCCGCGCGGCACCCGCTCGTGTCCCTGTTCGCCATGGGCGACAATCTTTCGGCCACGACCATCTCAACGGCCTACGCCGTGACGATCTTCTGCTCGCTGGAATACTGCTTCCGCAATATCTCCTATGTGCAGGTCGTGGGCGTGTTCCGCTCCGGCGGCGATACGCTGACGGGCATGATCTTCGACCTTGCAAGTCTCTGGGTCGTCGCCATCCCGCTGGCGCTGCTGGGTACGCGGGTGCTGCACGTGTCGTTCCTCGGCGTCGTGATCCTCGCGTATCTGGGCGAGGACATCCCGAAGAGCATCCTGTGTCTGCTCCACTTCAGATCCATGCGCTGGCTCAAGCCCGTCACCGAAGAGGGACGCGCGGGGCTGAAGGCGTATAGAGAGGAAGAATAGCCGCCGTACCAAAGGCTCCCCTTGTTCCAAAGGGGAGCCTTTGCCGCTTCATAGAATGCTGCAGCGCACTGCCGGCTCTGCCTGCTTTTCCCTGCCCATGTCCCGACTGTATCCGCGCGGCGAATCTGCCACACTAAGGGCAGAACTTTCGGAAGAGGGGATGCAGATGAAAAAACAGCTGCGGGGGCTTTTCTGCGCAGCGGCGCTGGCAGCGGTGCTGGCGCTTCCTGCGCGGGCAGCGGAGCAGACGCACCGCGCCTATCTTTGCGGCTACCCGGATGGAAGCATCCAGCCGGGTGCGTCCGTCACGCGGGCGCAGCTTGCCTGCGCGCTCGTGCGGCTGGCGGAGGAGCCGCTGCCGGAGCCGGAGCGCGTGACGTTTTTTGATGTGCCGGGCGACCACTGGGCCTGCGCGCAGATCGGGAAGCTCACGGGCCTGGGACTGCTGCCGTTCGGAGACGGCGGCTGGTTCCTGCCGTCTGCCGCAGTCAGCTGGCGGGAGCTGTGCGGCGTGCTGGATACGCTGGCGGACTCGGAGACGGGCCGCGAGATATTTCCGGCGCTGACTGGTGCGTGGGAAGAGAAAACGGTTTTTGAAGCGGGGCAGGGGAGCGCCGCAGGCAGCGCGGCGGTCAGCCGGGCGGAGCTTGCGCGCGCAATGAACAGTTTGCTCTCCCGCAGTCCGGACAGGGAAGATGCGCAGCTGCGTGCCGCCGCGTGGTACTGGGACAATCAGGACGAGACGGCGTGGTATTACGCCGATCTGATCGAGGCGGCGGTCGATCATACCTGCTGCGTACCGGCTGCGGCGGAGCAGTGGACGGGCATCGGCTAGATATTGTTCCGCAATCGCAAACGGCGTGCAAAATGCTCAAAAATGGGGCGCGAAGTTTGTAAAAAATGGCGGGCAGAAAATTTGACAGGAGCATTGAAATTTTTTTGCCCGCCCTTTATAATGAAACTACAATCTAAGATTGGTAGCTGTAAGGAAGTGTTTCGCACACGGGCTGCAACTATCACTCGGCTTGCACGGCAGAGTGTTTCAGATGAAGATCTGAAGCACTTTTGTTATATGCACCGGTGAGCATCACGAAAAGGAGGAACCCCCATGAACTTACTCACAAACGGACGCGTCATCACCCGCGACGAGGGCGGCAAGGGCTATTACGAAAAAGGCGCCGTCGCCTATGAAGGCACCAAGATCGTCGAGGTCGGCGAAGAAGCCGCGCTGCGCGCAAAATACCCGCAGGCCGAGATCATCGACGCCAAGGGCGGCGTTATCATGCCCGCGTTCATCAATGCACATACCCACATCTATTCCGCGTTGGCACGCGGGCTGTCCATCGTCGGCAACAATCCCACGAACTTCTATGAGGTCCTCGACGGCACATGGTGGGCCATGGATCGCAAGCTGACGCTCGAAGGCTCCCGCGCCTCCGCAGATGCCCTGTACATCGACTGCATCAAGCAGGGCGTCACGACCATTTTCGACCATCACGCGGCCTACTGCGAGATCCCCGGCTCCCTGTTCCAGATCGGCGAGAGCGCCAAGAAATTCGGCATCCGCTCCTGTCTGTGCTACGAGGTCTCCGACCGTGACGGCGAGGAAAAGTGCCTGCAGGCCATCAAGGAGAACGCCGACTGGATCACCTACTGCGAACAGCAGAAGGACCCGATGCTCGCCGCCATGTTCGGCGGTCACGCGCTGTTCACCATCTCCGACAAGACCTTCGACCGCATGGTCGAGGCCAACAATGGCCGCACCGGCTATCACATCCACGTCTCCGAGGGCATGAACGACGTCTATGACAGCCTGCAGAACTACGGCCGCCGCCCAGTGCAGCGCCTGCACGACCACGGCATCCTGGGCGACAAGACCATCCTCGGCCACTGCATCCATGTGAACCCGGCTGAGATCGAGCTTATCCAGAACACCAACACCATGGTCGTCAACAACCCCGAGTCCAACATGTCCAACGCCGTCGGCGTCTGCCCGGTGCTGCCGCTTTCCAGGGCAGGCATCCTGCTCGGCCTCGGCACCGACGCATGGACGAACGACATGATCGAATCGCTCAAGGCTGCGCTCTGCGTCCAGCGCCTGAACGCCTGCCTGCCGAACGTCGCATGGTGCGAAGTCACGGGCATGCTCTTTAAAAACAACGCGAAGATCGGCGCAAAGTATTTCCCGGACGAGCTGGGCGTGCTCAAGGCCGGTGCCGCTGCCGATATCATCGTCATGGATTACAAGCCGTTTACCCCGTTCTCGGATGAGAACATCGACGGCCATATCCTCTTCGGCATGACCGGCAAGCTCTGCCGCACGACCATTGCCAACGGCAAGCTTCTGATGAAGGACCGCGAGCTCATCGGCATCGACGAGGAAGCCGAAAACGCGCATATCCTCGAAGCCGCCAAGAAGCTCTGGGGCGCACTGAACCACAGAGAATATTAAGCCGCTTCTGCGTTTTGTAGGGGCCGATGCCCACATCGGCCCGTGCAGAATATGTCCGTTTTTACGGAAATCTACGGCGAATTCGCAATTTCTCAATGGGCCGATGTGGGCATCGGCCCCTACAACGGAAGATAGGAGGGTTCCCAATGTACGAAACCACCCGTCAGAGAGTCTGCAAGTGGCTCCTGCTTGCCGTGCTTGTGTTCTCTACGCTCGACGCCGCTCTGTTTGCCCTCTTCGACATCGGCATGGAGCGGCTTGGCCTGCGCTGTCTCAATTCGTTCTTTGAATTCTACCTGCCGGAGCTGTTTCCGGGGAAGCTGACCGTGTATATTGCCGCGTTTGCCGGGCTGGCCGCGCTGGTCGGTTGGCTCCTGCTGCTCTGCGGAAAACGTGCGGGAGTAACCGTAATCTTTGCCGTTTCAGTCCTTCCGTTTTTCAAAAGTATTCTGATCTTCCTGACCAGCATTCTGGCCCTGTTCAGCGCAGCGGATCTCGGCGCGCAGGCGCTGGCATTCGCAAAGGATCTTCTGACATTCGTAACGGCCGGTCTGCCCATCGTATTGATGCTGTTCTGGAAGGGCCGCGGCTATTAAAAATTAGGAGGTAATCACATGTCTGAAAAAATGTATCCGATCCCGTTCAAGTCTCTGATGAACTGGATCGTCACCGAATACGCCCGTGAGGGTGAGATCTTCGGCGTGCACACGCCGTATTATGCCGCGGGCAAGACGCTCCCCATCTTCGGCGAGACGATCGAGACACCGTTCGGCCCGGCAGCAGGCCCCAACAGCCAGCTGGCGCAGAACATCATCGCCGCCTATTTTGCAGGCGCCCGCTTCTTCGAGGTCAAGACCGTGCAGAAGATGGACGGCGAAGAGCTGGCTCGCTGCGTGCCGCGTCCGTGTATTCTGGCCGCTGACGAGGGCTACAACCAGGAATGGTCGACCGAGCTCGAGGTCCCGCAGGCGCAGAACGAGTATATCAAGGCCTGGTGCGCGCTCAAAGTCCTGTCCAAGGTCTACGGCCTCGGCTCCCCGGATGGCTTCGTGTTCAATATGTCCGTCGGCTACGATCTCGAGGGCATCAAGGGCGAAAAGGTCAACAGCTACATCGACAACATGATGGACGCGTCGAACACCGCGCAGTTCAAAGAGTGCCTCGCCGTTCTGACCGAGCTGTTCCCGGAGGAAAAGGACTTCATTGCCGCCATTTCCCCGCGCGTCAGCCGCAGCGTCACGGTTTCCACGCTCCATGGCTGTCCTCCGCAGGAGATCGAGCGCATCGCGTCCTATCTCCTGACCGAAAAGGGCCTGCACACCTTCGTCAAGTGCAATCCAACCATCCTCGGCTACAAGACTGCCCGCACCATCCTCGACTCCATGGGCTATGACTACATCGTTTTCGACGAGCACCACTTCAATGAGGATCTGCAGTGGGCCGATGCCGTGCCGATGTTCGAGCGCCTGCAGGCGCTGGCAGACTCCAGGGGCCTGGAATTCGGCCTCAAGCTCTCCAACACCTTCCCCGTCGACACCACCCGGAACGAGCTGCCCGGCACCGAAATGTATATGTCCGGCCGCAGCCTCTTCCCGCTGACCATTGAGATGTGCAGCCGCATCAGCCGTCAGTTCAACGGCAAAATGCGCATTTCCTTCGCGGGCGGCGCGGAATTCTTCAACTGCGACAAGCTGTTTGCCGCAGGCATCTGGCCCATCACCGTCGCGACCACCATTCTCAAGCCCGGCGGATACAACCGTCTGGCCCAGATGGTCGAAAAGACGGAAAAGCTGCCGTATCACGCGTTCAATGGCACGGATTCCGCCGCGATCAGCGATATGTCCGCCGCCAGCCACAGCGACTTCCATCACCTCAAGCCCATCAAGCCCCTGCCTGCCCGCAAGAGTGAGGACAAGGTGCCCCTCATCGACTGCTTCACCGCACCCTGCAGGGGCGGCTGCCCCATCCATCAGGACATTCCGGAGTACATGGAACTCGTCCGCCGCGGACTGTACGGCCCGGCGCTGAAGCTGATCACGGAAAAGAACCCGCTGCCGTTCCTGACTGGCACGATCTGCGCGCACCGCTGCCAGAACAAGTGCTCGCGCAACTTCTATGACGAATCCGTCCACATCCGCGACACCAAGCTCGTCGCAGCGGAGCACGGCTACGGCGCGCTCATGGCGTCCATGAAGCCGACCGCGAAGCTGCCCGGCAAGAAGGCCGCGATCATCGGCGGCGGCCCGACCGGCATTGCAGCTGCCTACTTCCTCGCCCGCGGCGGCGTGGAAACCACGATCTTCGAGCGCGAAGCGAAGCTCGGCGGCGTGCCGCGCTATGTCATTCCCGCGTTCCGCATCTCCGACGAAGCGCTCGACAAGGACGTTGCGCTCATGGAGCGCCTTGGCGTCGAAGTCAAGTGCGGCGCACCGGCTCCCAGCGTGGAAGCGCTCAAGAAGCTGGGCTACACCCACATCCTGATGGCCACCGGCGCATGGCAGGCGGGCGAACTCGGCATCCCCGGCAATGTCAAGGGCGTCATCGGCTGGATGAAGGAAATGAAGCAGCAGGTCAAGCCGTGCCTTGAGGGCCATGTGGTCGTCGTCGGCGCAGGCAACACCGCCATGGACGCAGCCCGCGTCGCCAAGCGCATGGGCGCGGCCTCCTCCACCATTGTCTACCGCCGCACGAAGAAGGAAATGCCCGCCGATGAGCATGAGCTGAAGCTTGCCATCGACGAGGGCGTGAAGCTGGTCGAGCTGGCGGCTCCCGTCGAGCAGAAGGACGGCAAGCTGGTCTGCAATCAGATGAAGCTCGGCGAGCCCGATGCATCCGGCCGCCGCAGCCCCGTTGCCACCGGCGAAACGTTTGAGATTCCGTGCGATCTCGTGATCTCCGCCATCGGCGAGAAGGTCGACGCGAAGCTCATGGCCGAAAACGGCATCGAAATGGGCCGCAAGGGCCCGGCCTTCCAGACCAACGTGGAAAACGTCTGGTCGGCAGGCGATGCGCACCGCGGCCCGGCCACCGTCGTCGAGGGCATTGCGGACGCCGCCGCGTTTGCGGAGGCCGTTATCGGCAAGGCGCACACGTATGAAATTCCCGAGCAGGCTTATCCTGCCAAGGCTGATGCGATTGCCAAGAAGGGCATCCTGAAGATGGCCTCCTGCGCCTGCTGTGAGGGCGGACGCTGCCTCGACTGCAACACCGTCTGCGAAAACTGCGTCGATTCCTGCCCGAACCGCGCGAACGTCGTGGTCAAGCTGGCCGATGGCCGCCATGAGATCGTCCACGTCGACAAGATGTGCAACGAGTGCGGCAACTGCACGCAGTTCTGCCCGTATGCCTCCGAGCCGTGCCACGACAAGTTCACGCTCTTCCAGACCGAAAAGGACATGAACGAGAGCGAGAACAGGGGCGTCCTGTTCCTCGACGGCGACAAGATCCGCGTCCGTCTGGAAAAAGACGAAGTCCTCGACCTGTCCCAGCCGAACGAGCTGCCACAGGATATTGAGACTCTGATCCTTACCCTCCGCGGCAAATACAGCTACCTCTACACCGAATAATAAGACAAACGTAAAAGCCTCCCCTTGCCGTGCTCCGCACGGTAA
>ENA-OVGQ01002134-OVGQ01002134.1-human-gut-metagenome-genome-assembly--contig:-NODE-2134-length-18810-cov-4.707385_pt1 | contig 18810 bp, 13 predicted proteins | sample MGYA00237774_ERZ505427 | MGnify/ENA primary metagenome ERZ505427 (study PRJEB26158, sample SAMN06016404) | human gut metagenome | biome: human gut; feature: ankylosing spondylitis patient; material... | reverse complement strand
AGGTTTAAAAAATTTGGTGTCAATATGTTCGTGCAGTTACTTTTTCATTTAAAGGGGATATTGGACAGGCAATCAGAAAATCACAATACATCCATATTAAATATGAAAAAGCAGGAACAAAAGAAATAGTAGAAAGAAAATTAAAGCCGGTGGCAATAATGTTTTCGGAATACTATTTTTATGTAACGGCATTCATCAGTGATGAAGAAATCAAAAAAGATTTTGAAGTTTTAAATGATTCGTTCCCAACAATATACAGAATTGACCGAATAAGAGAGCTTAAAATATTAGATGAGAAATTCTTTATACCATACAGAAACAGATTCGAAGAGGGAGAGTTTAGAAAACGAATTCAGTTTATGTACGGTGGCAAACTTAGAAACGTAAAATTCAAGTATACAGGCGACGATATTGATGCAATACTTGACCGACTTCCGACAGCGCAGATATTAGAAGAAGAAAAAGGCTACTACATTGTGAAAGTAGAAGTATTTGGCAAGGGAATCGATATGTGGTTGAGAAGCCAGGGGGATAAAGTTGAAGTGATGGGATAGAACGGATGAAAAGAAAGTAAAAAATCGTATCCAGATATTCAAAGAGAAAAGGGTTTCCTGAATTCCGGGAAATCCTTTTTCCAACAATACTTTATCTTCCACATATGGTACAATAGAACTACCATAAAAATACACAAAGAAAGGAGTCCCCATGAATCAATTCGCATTAACAAAAAGCATTGATACATACCTAAAGCATAACAATTTAACTATGATTGAACAGTCTTCATGGAACAATGGTGTTGTTGTTTTTAAGATTGAAGATGGGGACGGTTTGCCGAAATCATTGGTTGTTATTTATTTAGAGAAGGATGAACTTCATTTAAAGAATATGGTAAAGCAGCTTTATGGAGAAAGCAGCAACAGCTCTAATCTTATTCAATGCACAAGTATGTATGAGGAAAGTGTTGAGGACGGAATTATTATTTACATAGTGACGGAAAGGGTGAATCAGTTAGTTGATTTGGTTTTGGATGGTGGAGATGAGTTAAAGAACAGGACTGAGGAAGAAAAGAAGATTTACCTTTATGAGATTATGTATGATGTTGGAATGAGCGCAAAGTATTTGAAAAGCAGGCTTTCCAAGTTAAATATTTTTGTTAACAATGAAGAGTTGTGCGTTGATGGAAGTGGAAAGGGCAAGTTGTTGCTTTTTGATTTGATTAAGAATCAGGTAATGATTAACAATGAAGCTTATGAGATTTCAAGGCTTGTAAAGCAGGTTGCCAACGGACTGGGCACCAGGATTGACATAGATGTGAGAGAACAAAGTATTGAGGAACTTAATAGGGAATGTCTGGAAAAGATTGAATATTGTAAAAAAAAGAATGAACAAAACAAACTTATTTATCAAATAAATATAGAAAACGCAAAAAAAGGAGACGAAAAGGCCCAATATGTGATAGGCTATATGTATCACAAAGGAAAAGGTGTTCCCAAAAATTATGTTAAAGCAGCAGATTGGTACAAAAAGGCAGCAGAGCATAAAAATACGAAAGCACTAAACAATCTTGCCTATCTTTATCAAAAAGGAAAAGGTGTAAACAAAGATATACATAAAGCTGAACAATTATTGCTTAAATCGGCAAAGCAGGGGGATGATGTGGCATGTTTAAATCTTGGGATTTTATACCAGACAGGAAAACTTGGAACAGCCAATATGGAAGACGCTGAATACTGGTATAGGAAAGCTATGGATAAAGGAAATCCTACAGCGACAAGGATATATAGAAGAATCCAATCAATGGAGCAAAAAGAAAACTAATATACAGAACAGATATACAGAGCAGAAAGAAAACTAATATACGGAACGGAGACAGGATGAAACATGTAAACACTACAGATATGTATTTTCAGGTAATTAACTGTGAAGAAGTAGATGAACTGAAACAGATTTTGAACAAATACAGTCCATATTATTCTAATTGGAGGGATTACGTTAACAATGTTATGTTAACTAATGGACTGTCATATGAAAAACTAGGCAAGAAATGTGGTTTTAGCAAGAATACAATTAAAGGTTGGGTAAAAAACAACTGTATGCCTAAATCAAGAGAGAATTATATAAAGTTTGGTATGGGTCTAAGATATAATCTACAGGAGATTAATTTTGTACTTCAAAGATACGGCAAGTATCCAAGACTTTATTCTAAGTCATTGGAAGATGCCATTTGTATTTATATAATTTCCCATTATCCAAAGGACGAAAGCATAAATCCATATGACGAATATGAGAAAATTAAAGCCAATTTCCTTGATATTTTGAAAACAAAAAATAAAAGAAAGTTTCTTGCAGATTCACCTAATAGTACAATGGATATAGAAAAGAAAATTATTGGTTTTTCTAATGAAAAGGAACTGGTGGATTTTGTAAGAAAGAATGAAGTAGAATATTTAAACAGTTATTATAAGCTGATTGATTATATTGAAGCCTATGTTAAAGCGGAAAATTTAGGAGGTTCTTATCACAGTCTGATTGAAAATGAAAAGCTTGATAAAGGATTTGAAAAGATGATTTCAAATCTTAAAAACTGGGGCGAAGTTCCCAACAGACAGCGCCTTATGGCTTTAGGTATTAAGCTTAATATGTCTTGTCTTGAAATAAACCAGTTGTTATGGTATGCCAATATGGAGAAGCTTTGTCCAAAGGACAAGATAGAATGTATAATTCTTTATGTGTTGTCTAATATTGATGTGGCAAATCCCACATATCAGACTAATCATATGGCGCTTGTAAGTGCTTATTCCGACAATCCACATATAGAAGAACAGTGTAAAAATCTTCTTGTTGAGCTAACAGGACTAAAAACTTCTGAGGAAATACAGGAAGAGGTACAGTATTATATTAAGGATACATTGCAGTCGTTAGATTTGGAAGATGAAGACTATGGAATGCTGCAGTTGTTTGTGGAAAATAATATAGAAAAATAGGATGAATGTTTATGAAAATGAATCATAGATATGAAATTGCAATATATATAAATAATATATGTCATATAAAGCATTTTTTTACTTTTTATAAACCCCTTGTTAAACAGAATACAACTGTTACTCCAAAGCAGATTAATGGAAAACAGAAAGTGTCACTTAAGTGGGGAGAAATCATTGGAGCTGAAAGGTATAACATATATCGTTCGGAAAAGTATAACGGTGTATATGTTAATATTGGTACAAGTATAAGAAATCAAATAGAGGATCAGAATGTTAAAAACATAATAATACAGTTATTTCTAAAAAAATTAGAAGGAGAACAGAAAAAATATGAAAAAAATTGAAGGCCATAGTAAAAAAATCAAAATAAGTATTCTTATTTTCCTTGCAGCAATTTTTTTAGGAATACTTGTTCCAATAAATGCTAATGCAGAGACTGTATACACAGATGTAAAATATAAACAGGAAGTAGAATTTGCAGATATTAATGCGGGTATGCATTTGATGGAAAACTATCCAAGTATTACTTTTGAAGAGGATATTAAGGGTGAATGGGCTAAGGCCGGAGTACAATTCAGGTTAGGTTTTATAGGAAATTCTATTTATAAAAGCACATTTTCCATACGTATTGATGGAACTACAGTTATAAGTGATAAGTGTAGTAAGTATTGGTACGATACGTATATGAATCAAATGGTTGATCTTTCACCTGAATTTTTTAAGAAAATGAATCACAGATATGAAATTGCATTGTACATAGATAATAATTACTACGTGAAACACTACTTTACATTTTATAAGCCACTTAAAAAGAATAATACGAATATTTTGCCAAAACAGGTTATTGGAAAACAGAAGGTGTTACTTAATTGGGAAGAGATGATTGGTGCTGTAAAGTATAATGTATATCGTTCAACAAAGTATGATGGAATGTATATTAATCTGGGAACTTGCACAAAAACACAAGTAGAGGATGAAGAGGTAAAGATAGGGAAGAAGTATTACTATTATGTTGAAGCACGCTATGTTGATGGTGAGACACTGTCAACACCCATAGCATCAGTAACAGTTAAGCGCCCCAAGCTGTTAAAGCCTAAGATTAAAATAAAGAAGTCATCAAAAACATGGCAGATATATTGGGGAATAATATCAGATGAAAGTAACGGAATAGAAGTATATATGAAAAACGGTAAGGGAAAATATAAAAAATTCCGAAATATAAATACTTCATTAAATATCAAAAAAAGCAAGATTAAAAAAGGAACAGTAGGAATAACAAGTTCAAAGAAATCTTTGAAGAAAAGATTAAAGTATAAGTTTAGGGCACGAACATTTATTATAATAGACGGGAAAGTTTATTATAGCAAATGGTCAAAAACCATTAATATGAGAACTTAAAAAATCAAAAAAAATAGATGAAAATGGGAGACAATTATGGAATCTATTTTAGGCAGAACAATATTAGGTTACAGGGTTGTAGAAAAAATAGGCTCTGGTGGTTTCGGAGATGTTTATAGAGTAGAACGAAGCAATATTGTAGGAAATACAACAAGAGCATTAAAAGTAATTACAATACCATCGAAAAACGAATATATTGAAGTTTTAAACTCTATGGGTGGTGACAGGGAAAAAACTAATTCTTATTTTAGAAAAGAATTAAACCGTGTCATTAATGAAATTAGAGTTTTTTCGTTGATTTCAGAAAAAGATAATCATAACATTGTTTCTTATTATGAAAGTGATGTGGAACAGGTAGGAGAGTTCAGATACAATATATACATATTAATGGAAATGCTTATGCCACTAAGCAAATGGGTACAAAATACTAATATAACGGTAGAGGATGTTTTAAAGATAGGAATAGACATATCAAGCGGTTTAAGCGTATGCCACAAGAACAATATTATCCATAGAGATATAAAGCTAAGCAATATATTTGTGACAAAGGATGGCGTATTTAAATTAGGTGATTTTGGAGTTTCCAAGAATATAAATGATACAACCGGAGCAAAGACAATAAAAGGAACTCCCAACTATATAGCACCGGAGGTTTATATAGGACAGGGACAGTACAACAGTTCTGTAGATAATTATTCTCTTGGAATACTTTTGTATTATTTATTTAACAAAAAAAGATTTCCATATTATCCTGACTTTCCAAGTGAATATACTACAGAGGATGAAGATAAAGCTTTTTATAAGAGAATGAAGTATGAAAAATTAAGTAATCCGGTTTGTGCACCTAAGGAGATTGCAGCAATAATAAGAAAAGCAATATCTTCACCTGAAGAGAGATATAAAAGAGCAGATGATTTCCTAAATGATTTACTTGAAGCAAAAAACAAATTAAGCAAAGAGGAACTAAGTAGAAAAATAGGATTTGATTCAATAAATTTTAAGGATGAAGTTATTAGTGAAAAAGAGGCTGAGTTAGTTGAAAACCTATATGGTAGAAATGATGACAGCATAAGCTTTCAACAATATGGAATCACACTGGAAGATGACAGTATAATAAAAGAGAACCATAATGCTGCAAATCATATGGTTAAGGAAGTTAAGGAAGAACAGGAAGGGTCTGTAGGCATTGTTAATTCTTATGTAGGGGAGGCATCAGGTACTAAAACAATAAACAATGAATCAGAAAATCCCGTAAAACAAGAAGAAAATAAAACTGACAAAAAATATAGAATTCCTATAATTGTGATTATAATATTAGCTAATATATTGATTATTTTATTAGTTGCATATGGATTAACTGACAGGATATTTAATATGGCAATGGAGAATAGCACACAGTTTAATACAACCGTGCCTGAAAATACAATGTTAGAGACAACAGCGGTTCCGGAGACAACAACTGTTATACCAACAACTGTTCCGGAAACAACAAAGAAGAAAAAGAAGAAAAAAACAGGAAAAAACACAGTTACAACTGTACCGGCAGTAAATAATAATTCATCATGGAGTACAGGAGGAAGCTATGGAAGCAGTTCAACCGGAAACACAGGAAGCAGCAGTGGAAATAGTTCTTCAAAAAATACAGGAAGTAAGTCATCTTCAGGTTCAGAAAACAAAAGTAGCAAAACTAAAAAAAATGATGATGATTTTGACTTTAAAAATGTGGTAGAATAAACACAGTTACAATGTGTTGGGATAGGATAAGAGAATTCTATGTTAAACATAATAGTGGACACATAAGGAGAAGTCATGAGAATTGCAATTGTTGATGACAACCATACTGACAGAATTTTTTTAAGAGAAGGTTTGGAGAGAATTCTTTTAAAAAGAAATATTGAAAATTCAGAGATACATATATTTAACAGTGCAGAAGATATACTTGAATATTTGAAAAATGAACAGGAAACGTTCTTTGATTTGATTTTTATGGATATATACATGGAAAAATTAACGGGTGTTGACGCTGCAAGAGAGATACGAAAGAAAGATAAAAAAGTTAAAATTGTATTTATTACAACGAGCAATGAGTTTGCCAGTGAAAGTTATGAAGTAAGAGCAGAAGATTATTTAATTAAGCCTTATGATAAAACACGTCTTGAGAATGTTATGGATAGAATCTTTTCAGAAAAAAAATACGGAAAAATTTTAGAACTGAAAGATGGTCGGAAAATAATAATTAATTCTATTGTGTATACAACATTTTCAGGTCATTATGTAACTATTTTTATGAGTGATGGAGAACAGATACAAACAAGAAGTACACAAAAAGATTTTGAAAAAATGATGGAATCATTCGGACAATTAATTCCAAGTTTTAAAGGTGTAATGGTTAATTTGGAACAGGTTGACGGAATCGAAGAGGACAGATTTAGAATGAAAGATGGTGAATTTGTTCCAATCAGCAGAAGAAAGTATGGTGAAGTGAAGAAGCAATATACAGATTTTCTTATGAAAAAATTAATGGAAAAGGAGGAAACGTAAATGACCTCTTTTAGAATGTTTGAAATTATATTGTATTCGATGGTTAGTCTTTTGCCATATTTAGGACTGGCGTTGTATCCTTTCGAGGACAAGTTTAGAATGTCCAAAATTAAGTTAAGCGGATGCATTGTTATTCTTACGGTAATTCAAAGTGCTCTTGGAATATATGCAACAATGTGTTCACAGGAACAGAAAGCTTTATTTTCACTGCTAAGCACAGTATGCTACGGTGGATTTTATTTTCTTGCAATAAAAGAGAATGTAGGAAAACTTGTATTTGTTTTATTAATAGTATCTAATTTTGCCAACTTTGTTGTAATGTGTGCAAAGTGTGTGGAAGGTCATATTTTTCCACAGCTTGCAGTTGAAAACAACAAATGGTCTTTTTCTTTATGCACAATGATAGTGCAGCTTATTTTTATTCCACTTTTATTTTTATATTTTAAAAAGTATATAAAAGGGATGGCTCATATAGATACGGGGAAAAAGATTTGGAGATTTTTGTGGCCAATTCCGGCAACTTTTTATCTGTTTTGGTATCATGGGCTTTATTTTAGTACAAAATCATCAATTGAGTTAGCAATGGACCCGGTTAATATGATTTTTACGTTTTTTATTAATCTTGGAGCTTTGGTTGTTTATACGGTTATTGTTAATTCTATGGCTGAATTTCAATATAATCTTAATTTGGAAGAAGAAAAGAAACAGCTTGAAATTGAAAATCTTTGTTTTGAAAATATGAAGAAGCAAATGGAATCTACAAGGAGGGCGCGTCACGATTTGAAGCATCATATGAAGGCTGTTCACACAATGGCAGAAAACAATGAGTGTAAGAAAATTACAGAGTACATAGAAACATATTTGGAACACGTGTCATTAAAGAAGCCTTTGGTTTATTGCACCAATTTTACTTTAAATGCACTGATTGTATATTATGTTCAGCAGGCGGAAGCTCACAAAATAAAGTTAAAGTTAAATATTGAGTTGCCGGAAGAAACCAATGTTAAGGAGGCAGATTTAACAGTATTGTTTGGAAATCTTTTGGAGAATGCAATTGATGCCTGTGATGAGGTGCAGGAAAATAAAAGATATATTAATTTAAAAATCTACAAGCCTAATTCAGACTCAATAGTTTTTTATATTGAGAATGGTTTTAATGGAAGTATTAAAAAGAAAAATCAGCAATTTCTGACAACTAAGGCTAACGGCAACGGTATTGGAATTGAGTCGGTAAAATATGTTGTTCACAAATACAACGGAGACGTTAATATAAAAACAGACGAAAACAAATTTATCGTTTCAGGAGTTTTATTACAACCACTTGACGCCACAAAATAACCGTTGGACGCCAGCTTATAGATTTCTTATATATTATTTTTTTATAATAATGTTGTAACAGACAAGGTACGATAAAAAAGGAGGATAATATATGAGGAGAAAATGGAAAAAATTACTAAGCACAACATTGGCATTGGCAATGGTTGTAACAACTATTGGAGTACGTGAAGTGCCGGTAAGTGCAGCGGAAGAAGAGGATACAAATGAGAGTGTGGTTTATATGGATGACATGGCATATGATACCACAACAGGACATTTTTATAAGTTAAGTAGTGTGGGAACATACGAGCAGGTAAATGCAGAAGCTAAGGAAAGCGGCGGCTACCTTGCCTGTATTTCTTCAGCAGAAGAGAATGAGATAGTTGCAAAGGTTTCAAGTACAGGAAAAACAACTACATCATCTTATATTGGACTTATGAGAAATAAGGAAAATATTCAGGAATGGATGTGGGCAGATGGAAGCGAAGTAAATTACACTAATTGGAACGAAGGTGAACCTAACAGTGAAAATGAAACAGTAGCGGAAATTTACGATAGCACAAGAAGTTCAGGTGCAGAAAAATGGAATGACTGTACTGTGTCAAGTAGAAATACAGGTGTCATAGAATACAATGAATGTATTCATCCTGAATCACAGTATGTTGTAAAGAATAAAACTTTTGCAGACTGTGAGCAGGGAGGTTACACAGGAGATACTTATTGTGGATTCTGTGATGAAAAGATAGCAGATGGAAAAGAGACAGAGCCGGGAGGACATGCAGAGGCTGTTATTGATGAAAAAACAGTAAAAGAGGCAACATGTACAGAAGATGGCTATACAGGCGATAAGATTTGCCCTACATGTAAGAAGGTTTTGGAACATGGGAAAACAACTCCGGCCAATGGACATACAGAGTCAGAAGAGCTTCGTAAGGTTAGGGAAGCAAGCTGTTATTTAGATGGTTATACAGGTGAAATATATTGTACAGTTTGTGGAGAAACATTAGAAGCCGGGGATGCCATTACAAAATTAGAACATAAATATGAAGATAATGTATGTAAAAACTGTGGAAGAATTAATAATGCCCAGTTAGATACAACATATACATCAAAGACAACAAATTTATATCCGTTCCAGGTAATACAGTTTAAGGCACCTGAAAATGGAAAGTACAAGTTTTATTGTGAAAATATTACAGTTTGGGATTCATATGGCTATTTATTTAAAGAAGAAAACTTTAATGACCAGGTTATAAAAGGCGGAATAGAAAAGTTTAATGCAAAATTAGAAAATTCGAATGTAGAGAATTCAAGATTAGATGGTTTTTGGGGTGTTAATGATGATGGGGGTAAAAATGGTGCACCTGCAATGACAGCAGAATTAGAGAAAGATAAGACATATTATTTCGTTTTAGGTACTTATTATGCTTATACATATACAGGAGAATTTAGCGTAACAATAACATGTACTCACGATAAAACACATATAGAAGGAAAAACTTTATCGGATTGTACAGTTGGAGGTTATACAGGAGATACTGTCTGTGATACATGTGGAAAAGTTGTGGAACAGGGACAGACTTTGGAACCGGGTGAACATCAGGAAGTAGTGTTAGATGTTAAAGAGACAAGTTGTTATGTAGAGGGTTATACAGGCGATACATATTGTAGTGTTTGTAATAAAAAATTAGCAGAGGGAACAGTTACTCCAAAACTTGAACATGAATATGAAGATAATGTATGTAAAAACTGTGGAAGAATTAATAATGCCCAGTTAGATACAACATATACATCAAAGACAACAAATTTATATCCGTTCCAGGTAATACAGTTTAAGGCACCTGAAAATGGAAAGTACAAGTTTTATTGTGAAAATATTACAGTTTGGGATTCATATGGCTATTTATTTAAAGAAGAAAACTTTAATGACCAGGTTATAATAGACGGAATAGAACAGTTTAACGCAAAAATGGAGAATAATGCTGGAGACGATCCTAGATTAAAAGGTTATTGGTATACTAACGATGATGATGGCGTAGGCTCGGCACCTGAAATAACCGCAGAATTAGAGAAAGATAAGATATATTATTTTGTTGTAGGACCTTATTCAACAGATACAGGTGAATTTAGCATAACAATAACATGTACTCATGAGAAAACACACAGGGAAGGAAGAACACTTTCAGACTGTACAGAGGGTGGTTACACAGGTGATGTTATTTGTGATACATGTGGAAAACTTGTGGAACAGGGACAGACTTTGGAACCGGGTGAACATACAGTTGAGGTTGTGGATGCCAGAGAAGCAAATTGTTATATCGAAGGAAAAACAGGTGAAGAAAAATGTTCAGTATGTGATAAAGTATTAAAAGAAAATAAGGTAATACCAAAGCTCGAACATAAATATGAAAATGATATTTGCAAAAATTGTGGAAGAATAGAGAATGCTAAAAAAGGCACAGAATATTCTTCGCATATAACAAAAGGAATTCCAATTCAGGTAATAGAGTACACTGCACAGGAAACTGAAAAAATTCTTTTTGAATGTAATAACACAAAATATTGGTATAATATTGGATACTTGTTTGACGAAACAAATTATAGCGATGAAATGCTTGAGGAGGAACTTGAAAAATATTATTCAGGAGATACCGACCGTATAATCTTAAAAAACTATCTGACAAAAAATGAGTCTGGTGGTGGAAAAGGAGCTCCGGCAGTTAAATATAAGGTTCAAAAAGATAAGAAATATTACTTGGTGATAGTTCCATATGACGATAACTATGGAGAATTTACTGTAAAGATTGATTGTCCACATGACAGAACACATGTAGAAAATAAAACAATTAAAACATGTTCAGAAGGTGGTTATACAGGAGATGTTATATGTGATTTATGTGGAAAAGTTGTAAAACATGGTGAAAACATAGAACCTGACAGTGAACATAATTACATTAATTATAAGTCAATTGAACCTACATGTAATGAATATGGTAAACGTTATTTAAAATGTGTGAATTGTGGAAATGAGAAAGTTTTAGAAGATGAAGACTATGGATATGCAGATCATAGGTATGTCTTAGTTAATAGCGTAAAGGCAACATGTACAACTGACGGATATTTAGGTGACAGTAAATGTAAGTATTGCGGTTTGGAAAATGAAAACCAGCCGGAAAATAAGGTCATAAAGGCATATCATAATATGGATCCGGAAGAAATAGATTCATGTTTGATAAATGATTATAAAAGTGTAGAAGCAACATGTGAAAAAGAAGGCTATACAGGAGATGTATATTGCACAATATGCCATAAAGTTATTGAAGAAGGCAAAACAATTGAGAAATTAGAGCACTCATTTAAAGATGGCAAGTGTATGGAATGTGGCGCTGACGAGGAAGTAGTAAAAAGCGAGAAAGACGGTTACTATGAAATTTCTACATTTGACCAATTAATTACATATTTGAAAAATGTAGAGTCAGGAATCAGCGGAAAACTTATAAATGATATAGAGTTTCCGGAAAATTATGATGATGAAGATGGCGTTATTGGAAGAAAAACACTGAAAAATAGTACTTTTGATGGCAATGGTCATAAAATATCAGGAATTAATTCAAATGGAACTCAAACAAAGTTATTCGATGGTATTTACGTAAGTGAAATAAAGAATCTTGAAATCGAATGTAAAGAAAAAGAAGATGGCAGAGGTTCGGGCGTCTACCTTGCAAATTCTACTATTGATTCAAAATTTACAAACTGTAGTATTACAGGTAATAGGATTGAAACAGACGGTTATTGTTCAGCTATGATAAAGGAAGCATATGCAAGTGAATTTATACATTGTATAAATAATGCAGACATTATATACAACAATGATACGCAGATAGTGGCAGGATTGGTATGCGGGGCAGAGAATTGTATTTTTGATAAATGTGAAAATAATGGAAACATTGCTGCCACGAAGGCATATGTAGTTGGTGGTATTATTGCTCAAGCTAAAAATTGTATTATAAAAGACTGTATTAACAGAGGTGACATTACAACTTATGGTTATACAGCAGGAATTGTTACAGGAGTTACTAATACAGATAATCGACCATGTGCAACATCAATAACAGGATGTACAAATGAAGGCAAAGTGGAAAGTATAGCAAAGGGTAATTATACTTATACAGCAGGAATATGTATTATATATAATGGGTCTAATGGATCAACATATGCCGATGAATTAATTATAAATAATTGTGTTAATAACGGTGAAATTGAAGGAGATACAGTAGCAGGAATAATTGGTAACAGTTCTGGAAATTTGAAATTATCAGACTGCGAAAATAACGGTGCCATTAATGGACGATATAGTGCAGGCGGAATCGCACAATGTATAGAAAATAAAAATAGTAATGAGGCTGAAGTAAGCAACTGTATTAATAATGGTAATGTATTTGGTGGCACAGAAGCAGCAGGAATAATTGATTATGCGGAAGGTATAACTGTTACAAACTGTATAAATAACGGAAATATTTCATCAAATGGTTATGTAGGCGGAATATTTAGTTATACTTCTTCTGTAAAAGGAACAGGACTTGTTAACAATGGTAAAATAAGTGGTTTGGAAGATATTGGTGGAATCAGCGCATATGATGAAGGCAATTCAATATTTAGCAAGTTATATAATACAGGTGTAATTGATGAGGAAAACATAGGTGCTCAAGTAAGTAATCTTGTTAAATTGGGAGAAAGTTCAACAGGCGAGGAACTTGAAGAAGAGCATAAGCATGATTATGTTGCATTATCAACAGTAACAAAGGCAACAACTGAAAAAGACGGTTACATAGAAAAAAGATGTAAATGCGGTCAGACAGAAAAACAGCCTATAAAACAGATTAAGAGTGTTGATATTTCAAATACAAAATTTGAATATACAGGAAACAGCATTACTCCAACAGTAACTGTAAATGATACAGATGACAAGGTGATTTCATCTGAATACTACACAGTAACTTACAGAAACAAAGCAACAGGCAAGGCAGTAAATGAAGTAAAGGAAGTTGGAACATACGAAGTAGTTGTAACTTTCAAGGACTTATATGAAGGTCAGGTTGTAAAACAGATTGTTGTTGAAAATAAAAATAAGCCATCAAATCCAAAAACTGACAATCCTAATGCTGGAGGTAAGGTATCCGCAAAAGTAACAAAACCTGCAAAGGTTAAAGGTGTTTCTGCAAAGAACAATAAGAAGAAATCATTAACAGTAAAATGGAGAAAAGTAAATGGCGTAAAAGGCTATCAGCTTAGATATGCAACAAACAAGAAAATGAAAAAGGCCAAAATAATAACAATTACAAAAAACAAACTTGTAATCAAAAAATTGGCAAAGAAGAAATACTACATTCAGGTTTGTGCATACAAAGTAAACAGTAACGGAAAGAAAGTCAAAGGAAAATGGAGTGCAAAGAAGGCTATAAAAGTTAAAAAATAGCAAGTTAGAGAAACAGTAAAGTTAGAGAATTATTTAAGTTAGATAATCAGTAAAGCTAGAGAAATAGTAGAGTTAGATAATTATTTAAGTTTACCTAAACGGGGCGCTGTGTCGATGAAGCAATATCGATACAGCGCCTTAATAGTTGGAGAGGATGGAATTTTTTTGTTATAATAAATGAATAAATATGCAGTTAAAGTATTGCCAAATAGGGTGAAAAAAACTATAATTTTTTTGGTGAAAAATTTTAAAAGACTATGTTAGTTGGTGAAAACCAGAGAGAAGATTAAGTAAAAAATATTAGAGGAGAGACTGAAATGAAAACAAGAATTGGTATTTTAGGTTATGGTAACCTTGGAAAAGGTGTTGAATGCGCAGTTAAAGAAGCTAATGATATGGAATTAGTTGCTGTATTTACAAGAAGAGATCCTAAGAATGTAACTATTTTAACAGAAAATGTTCCGGTATGTCATATTGATGAAGTAGCAGACTGGAAAGACAAGATAGATGTTATGATTTTATGTGGTGGTAGTGCTACAGATCTTCCTGTACAGACTCCACAGTTTGCTTCAATGTTTAACGTAATTGACAGTTTTGATACTCACGCAAGAATTCCTGAACATTTTGCAGCAGTAGATAAGGCGGCTAAGGAAGCTGGAAAAGTAGCAGTTATTTCAGTAGGTTGGGATCCGGGAATGTTCTCACTTAACAGAGTTTATGCTAATGCAATTCTTCCAGATGGAAAAGATTATACATTCTGGGGCAAAGGTGTAAGCCAGGGACATTCAGATGCAATTCGTAGAATTAAAGGCGTTAAGAATGCAAAGCAGTACACAATCCCTGTTGAAAGTGCTTTGGAAAGAGTTAGATCAGGTGAAAATCCTGAACTTACAACAAGAGAAAAACATGAAAGAGAATGTTTTGTTGTATTAGAAGAAGGTGCAGATGCTGCAACAGTAGAGAAAGAAATCAAAGAAATGCCTAACTATTTCTCAGACTACAATACAACAGTTCACTTCATTACTGAAGAAGAATTAGAAAAGAACCACAGCGGAATGGCTCACGGTGGTTTTGTAATTCGTTCAGGAAAGACAGGAATGAACAAAGAACATAATCACATTATCGAATACAGCTTAAAGTTAGATTCAAACCCTGAATTTACAACAAGTGTATTAATCGCTTATGCAAGAGCTGCAAAACGTCTTTATGATGAAGGCCAGAAAGGATGCAAGACAGTATTAGATATTGCACCTGCATACTTAACAGAAATGAGCGATGAAGATTTAAGAGCACATTTATTATAATAAGTAGATAGGATACAAATATTGAAGATTGAAAGTATTGAATTGTAGAGTAGTTGATTCAAAATTAAATTTGTATAATTGAATATTTGAAATAAAAAGGTCTGGTAGAAATATCGGACCTTATTTATTTTTGAAAAAGCACCCCGAAAAGCATTTTTGCCATATCGGGGTACTTTCTGTGTCATTTAAGCTACGCTACAGCGGACTTTTTCTCTTCCCGTTCATAAAACTTAGCACTTTCTTTTTGGTAGCCTTGTCTTTTATTGGTGCAGGTTGCCAGTTGTTTGTATCTCCGGTGTAGACGTAGCATGGAATTATGTCGCCGGTTTCCTTTGATACTTTATTATTTGAAGTAAGAGTTATTGTGTGCTGGTATATGATTGTGCGGTTTTCGGGATGACGATTGCCACCGAAAATAAAATTTCCCATTGAATAAATAATTGTTTTGTTTTTGTATTTCTCTAATGGCTGTAGCACGTGCGGGTGGTCGCCGATTATCAGGTCGGCACCGGAATCAATTAAAGTATGACAGGCGTTAACCTTCCAGCTTTCAGGTTCGTGAAGACCTTCAGTTCCACCGTGGAAATAAATAATCTGAAAGTCACTTTTCTTCTCCGCTTTTTTCAGGGCAGACTGAATTGTAGGTAAAACATAATCGCCATACATAGATACACAAATTACAGCAATTTTAAAATTATGCTTTTCAAAATAAACAATCTTACCTTCCTCGCCCCATTTAACGTTAGCAGCATCTAAAGCTTTTCTTGTGTCTTCATGTCCCTCCAAGCCGTAATCATTAATATGATTATTTGAAATAGAAACCATATCAATTCCACCGGCTGATAAGATTTTGGCATTTTTTGCAGGTGACTTAAACCAAAAAGCACGGACGTTAGGATCTGCATATTGTCCCTTGTCGCTAACTTTCAACTTCTTGCTGTCTGAATAAACATTTTCGCAGTCAGCAATTGTAAAGTCATCATTTAAGAAATAAGAGTTAACTTTCTCTAAAAAATATGAAGGATTCTTAGCCTTTGCAACGTCATTAAAACAATTCTCATAAGAAGTATTTTCGTCTGTTGCACAGAGACAATCCCCAACAAAACTTAACTTAATAGTATTAGCAGGAGCGGTTGTTGCAACAGTACTTGAATCTTTAGTAGTGGTTTGTCCTGAACTTGAAGATTTGCTTTCATCGGATGAATTGCCTGTGTTGCTTCCGATTGATTTTGAATTGCTATTATTTTGAGTTGCGTTTCCTATAGTGTTTTTCTTTGAATTTTTATTCTGACTCATCGTTTCTTTCTGGCCCAAAACATTAGTTGCCGTATCCATAGGTTTAACCGAAAGGTTAAAAAATATTGCCACGGTTATAACCGACAGTATTATGGGCAAAATTACTATAATATTTTTTTTCATTTTCTCTCCATTCTTCTATAATTATGTAGAATAAATTTGAGGGTGTTTATAGAAAATATACAAAACCCAACCTTAGAATTTATTGTACCATATGAGTCGTTAAGATGAAAAAGAAAAAACAATAAAAAAGAAGATAAAATATATACAAGGAATAAATAAGTGTGATACAATTATCGAAATTGAAATTTATGGGAGAAATCATATGTCAAAATACATATTAGAAGTTTGTGTTGATTCAGTAGAATCAGCAATTTCCGCATATAATGGAGGAGCAACAAGAATTGAGTTATGCTCAAATCTTGTTATAGGAGGAACAACTCCGGATTTAGAATTGTTTAAAACTATTAGAAACCATATTCAGATTCCAATTAACGTAATGATACGTCCTCGTTACGGTGATTTTTGCTACACAGAATATGAACACGAAATTATGTGCAGACAGGTGGAAAACTTTAAAAACGAAGGTGCGGATGCAGTTGTAATTGGGAGTTTAAATATTGACGGAACATTAAATGAAAAGCAGATGAAAGAACTTATTAAAGAGGCAGGTCAGTGTAAAATTACGCTTCATAGAGCTTTCGATATGTGTAAGGATTATTTTCAAACAATGGAAGAAGCCATAAAACTTGGTGTGGATACGATTTTAACTTCAGGAGGAAAACAGAACTGCATTGTAGGTGCTGAAACCATTAGAAATTTGGTTGAACAGGCGGAAGGAAGAATAGAAATATTAGTTGGTGCAGGTGTAAGTCAAAATAATATTGCAGAACTGATTAAGAGAACAAAAACCAAAAGCTTTCATATGTCGGGAAAAACAATTATAGAGAGCACAATGAAATATAGAAATCCAGACGTTTTTATGGGACTTCCGGGAATTAGTGAGTATAAAAAATATCAAACAGATGAAAAAATTATAAAACAGGTAGTAGAAATACTACAAAGAAATATAGAGTCCAAAACACAGATTCAGGAATAAAAATTTTAATTTAAGAAAATTAATATAATCTGAAAACTAAAAAGTAACTTGCAGGAAAATGCAAAAGAAGGAGGAAAAAATGTATTCAGCATTATTAGCAATTATTTATTTAGCATTTATAAGTTTAGGTTTGCCTGATACTCTGTTGGGTTCAGCGTGGCCACAGATGCATATCGAACTTAATGCATCATTGTCTTCAGCAGGAATTATAACAATGATTATATCCCTTGGGACGGTTATATCAAGTTTGCTTTCGGACAAATTAAACATTAAGCTTGGAACAGGAAAAGTCACGGCTATTAGTGTATTAATGACAGCAGTAGCATTGCTTGGATTTTCACTATCACATAGTTTCATAATATTATGTGTGCTTGCAGTACCATATGGATTAGGTGCAGGAGCTGTAGATGCGGCATTAAATAATTATGTTGCACTACATTATTCCTCAAAACATATGAGCTGGCTTCACTGTTTCTGGGGAGTTGGCGCGTCAATAGGACCATATATTATAGGAACATGTATGGCTCACGGTTTAGGCTGGCGTGGTGGTTACAGTGTTATTTCAGTAATTCAGTTTACACTTACAGCAGCATTATTTATAACATTGCCATTATGGAAAAAAGTAGAAAACAGCGAAAACAATGTAAGCAATGAAAATAACGAAAGAACTCAGGAAGAGCCACAGGAGAGAAAAGCTAAATCATTATCAGAAGTATTACATATTAAAGGGGTAATCTACATTTTATTTGCATTCTTCTGCTATAGTGCAGTTGAGCAGACAACAACATTGTGGTGTGCAAGCTATCTTGTATTAAATAGAAGCATTGACAGCAACACAGCAGCCAAGTTTGCAGCATTATTCTACATAGGAATTACATTTGGACGTTTCCTGTGCGGATTTATTGCAGACAAGTTAGGCGACAAGAACATGATAAGACTTGGAATTATAATAATTGTGGCAGGTATTGTAATGTTATTTATGCCAATACCGGGTTCAGCCATTGCTTTGGCAGGACTTATAACAATAGGTCTTGGTTGTGCACCAATATATCCGTCAATTATTCATTCAACACCATTTAACTTTGGTGCGGATAATTCACAGGCGGTTATCGGAATACAGATGGCATTTGCTTATGTGGGAACAACATTTATGCCACCATTATTCGGACTTATTGCCCAGTATATTAACATAGGATTATTCCCGGTATATATTTTAATATTTACTGCAATAATGTTTATAACATCAGAGGCATTAAATAATATTAATAAAAATAAAGCTTATAAATAAAAACTTTAATAAAACTAAAACAATAAAAACTTATAATTACAAATAAAAGAAAAACAAAATTTCACTTGAGGGGAAAACTTAAATAAATCTTAAGAAATATATTCATA
>ENA-OVGQ01002008-OVGQ01002008.1-human-gut-metagenome-genome-assembly--contig:-NODE-2008-length-19824-cov-3.646366_pt1 | contig 19824 bp, 9 predicted proteins | sample MGYA00237774_ERZ505427 | MGnify/ENA primary metagenome ERZ505427 (study PRJEB26158, sample SAMN06016404) | human gut metagenome | biome: human gut; feature: ankylosing spondylitis patient; material... | reverse complement strand
CGGCAAGGTAGGCGTTTAGCCTGCCGCTTGTAAGAAGATTGGTGTATGTAACTTTACGGTACTGTTTTAGATAATCTAAATGCCGTTGCCCCCAGATGCCTATTGCCTGTTCTTCTTCGGCGGGTACAGTTAAGCACGGTATCAAATAATCCCCTTGCCTTTCGTATTTGCCGCCCAGTTCCTCAAATAATGATTTTGCCATTGTCTGTTACCTCCACATTCTTTTTTATTTTGAATGTCCGCAAAATCCGTCCTACATCCGCCGGACGCCACGGGCAGTCAAGATGATGGAGTGCCGCAAGTCTTTTTTGCACGTTGGTACCGGCTCCCATCTTGGAAGTGGAGCCTAAGAGGACTCGCACCTGACCTTTGCGGACTTTGGAAAACAGTTCCGCTTTCTGGGTTTCCGTCTTTGCGTCATGGATAAATGCAATCTGTTCAGGAGGAACACCCTGCGCCATCAGTTTTTGCTTAATATCATCGTACACGTTAAAGGAGCCGTCCCCACGGGGCGTAGACAGGTCGCAGAAAACAAGCTGTGCGCCTTTCTGGGGTTCGGCGTCCTGCCAGACTTGCAGCACATTTTTAACACAGGCATTGATTTTGCTGTCCGGGTCATCGGGCAGTTCCGCAAAGGCCAGCCGCTGATCCAGAGCCAGCTTGCGCCCGTCCGATGTAATCTTGAGCATATTGTCCTCTTTGGGTTCCACCAGACGGTTGCGTACATCCTCCGCACGTTCTCCCAATTCGGCAACCAGTTCCTTTTGAAATTCACTGGGCTTTGTGACCACCGTGATATTTTCCGCTTCGGGAACCGGCAGCTTCAACATCTCAGCAGTCTGGATGTCCGCCGACTCCTTCCACATGGCCATGAGTTCCGGCAGATTGAAGAACTTGGCGAACCGGGTCTTTGCCCGGAACCCGCCGCCTTCCGGTGCCAGCTCCAGAGCCGTGACCGTTTCGCCAAATGCCGCCGCCCAGCTATCAAAATGGTCTAACCCGGTGCTTTTCAGCAAGTCATACTGGAGGTATCTCATCATGGTGTAAAGTTCCACCATGCTGTTGGATACGGGAGTGCCCGTTGCAAAGACAACGCCACGCCCGCCTGTCAGTTCATCGAGATAGCGGCACTTGGCAAACATATCGCTGGATTTCTGGGCTTCGGACTGACCGATACCAGCCACGTTCCGCATTTTCGTTGACAGGAACAAATTCTTAAAACCGTGGGCTTCATCTACAAACAGCTTATCGACGCCCAGTTCCTCAAAGGTAATCACATCGTCCTTGCGGGTCTGGTCATTGAGTTTCGCCATCTTTGCTTCCAGACTTTTACGGGTCTTTTCAAGCTGCTTGATGGTATAGCGTTCTCCGTTCTGTGACTTGGCGTCCTCAATGCCATCAAGAATTTGGTTGATCTGCTCCTGCAGGAAGGCTTTCTGCCGTTCCGGGGACAGGGGGATTTTCTCAAACTGAGAATGCCCGATCACAACAGCGTCATAATCGCCGGTAGCGATACGGGAACAGAACTTTTTGCGGTTCTGGGGTTCAAAATCTTTCTTGGTGGCAACCAGCACATTGGCACCGGGATATAACCGAAGGAAGTCGGCTCCCCATTGTTCTGTCAGATGGTTGGGAACCACAACAAGATTTTTCTTGGATAAGCCCAGCCTGCGGCTTTCCATTGCCGCTGCCACAATCTCAAAGGTTTTTCCGGCACCCACACAGTGAGCAAGCAGACTGTTTCCGCCGTAAAGCATACGGGCAACAGCGTTTCGCTGGTGGGGTCTGAGGTTAATTTCCGGCGACATTCCCGAAAAACGGATATGGCTGCCGTCATAGGCACGAGGCTTGATGGAGTTAAAAATCTCATTGTATTTCTGGCACAGGGTTTCCCGGCGGGCAGGGTCTTTCCAAATCCAGGACTTAAAGGCTTCCCGAACCATTTCCTGCTTCTGCTGGGCCAGCATGGTTTCCTTGGTGTTCAGCACACGCTTTTCTGTGCCGTCTATATCGTGGATGGTGTCATAAACACGGCAGTCCCGCAGGTTCAGGCTGTCCTCAATGATGGAGTAGGCGTTTTTGCGTTTCGTGCCGTAGGTCACATAAGCAAGGGTGTTGTTGTCGCTGTCCCTGCCTTTTCCGCTGACATTCCACTCGCCGGTGGTAGCGGAATACCGGGCGGCGATGGTATCGCCCCGAAAACGTCCGGGGGTTTTCAAAAGTTCATAGATGAACTGGGTGTAATAGGACGGGTCAATCCAGGTTGCGCCGATACGCACATCAATTTCGGCAGCTCCCAGTTCCTTGGGTTGGGATTTTTGAAGGGCAGACACATTGACTGCAAAAGCAGGGTCACGGTCTGCGGCTTCCCGTGCCGCCTCCAGCTTCTTTCTGACATTGCCGGAAAGGTATTCGTCCGCTGTTTCCCACCCGGCCAGGGCGTCGCCGTGGCTCTTTTCGGGGTTCTGGAAGATGACGCCGGAGAGTTCCGCCGCAATCTCGCTTTCCCGCCCAGGGCGGTCAAGGAGTTCCGCCATAAAGGACAAATCTACGGTCGCTTTTTCCCCGATAGAAACCGCAAGGGCTTCCGTAGGGGTATCCACATGGTCAACGGATCTCTGCTGGTTGATGGTGCGCTTAAAGAACATATCCGCCTTGCGCTCCAGCTTTCCGTCCTCGTCCAGCACTTCCAGCGAACAGAGTAGGCAGTAAGAACTGTCCTGTTCAAAAGCCCGTTTGTTTCCGGTGCTGTTAATCAGCCCATACTTGGCTTGGAAGCTATCATAAGCGGTATTCAGTTTCTGCTGAAGGTCTGTGATGGTGTCCTCAGACCCTCCATTTAGCTGGGCTTCGATTAAGTCACGGGTAATGTCACGCAGCCCAATCATGCCACGGATTCGCTCCGCTGTTGTGGCAGGCACTTCCACCGGAGTCAGATTATCATTCTCGTTGTAAAAGAGTTTGCCGCCTACTTGGGTGTAGCTGAAATTGCGGAGTTCCGCTGGTACTTCCTCCACAGTTGGGGTATCTTGTTCCGGCACGAACTGCAAAAGTGCCGCCCGGTCGGGAGCGTTCAGGTGGGTAATCGCTTCGGCAAGCTGTTCCTTTAGGTCTGCTTCCGGCAGAGGTACGCAGGAAGTTTCCTGCCCATACATACCCGTTTCCCATGCCATCGTACCTAAGACCATTTCCGGGTGCTGTTCAAAATACTTATTCACAGGCACACCGTCCGCAGTCTGACCGGCCTCCACCCAGTCCGGCAGATATTGGGGCGGTGTTTCCCGTTTTTGCAAAAAGATAATGTCGCTGGTTACTTCCGTGCCTGCGTTTTTGCTGAACGCATTGTTTGGCAGACGCACAGCGCCTAAAAGGTCGGCTCTCTGTGCCAGATATTCCCGGACAGCGGTGTTTGCCTTATCCATGGTGCCCTTGGAAGTCACGAAAGCAACAATACCGCCGGGACGAACCTTGTCTAAGGTCTTGGCGAAGAAATAATCGTGAATGAAAAAGTGTTCTTTGTTGTAGCGTGGATCTGCAAGCTGATAATTACCAAAAGGCACGTTTCCCACCGCCAGATCGAAGCGGTTGTCAGCAAAATTCACACGCTCAAACCCATCTACTGTGATATGAACGTCGGGATAAAGCTGCTTTGCGATCCTGCCTGTGATGGAATCCAGTTCTACACCATAAAGAGAAGCCTTCTGCATCTGCTCCGGCAGAAGTCCGAAGAAATTGCCCACGCCCATGGCAGGCTCCAGAATGGTTTTCGGCTCTAAGCCCATCTTTCCCACAGCTTCATACATGCTCTGGATAATCACAGGCGCAGTATAATGGGCATTTAAGGTGAAACTGCGGGCAGTGTCATACTCGTCCGGGGTAAGCAGGTTTTTTAATTCTGCATATTCCGCAGACCAGCGTTCGTTGGTACTATCAAATGCCTGGGGAATGCCGCCCCAGCCCACATAGCGGGATAAGGTGTCCTGTTCCCCGGCGGTTGCGGTACGGTTCTCTGTTTCCAACTGCTTTAACAGCCGGATGGCGGTCACATTTGCCTGATACTTTGCTTTTGGCCCGCCTGCACCCAGGTCGGGGTCTGTGATGTGGAAGTTTTCTGCCTTGACCTGCTCCGGGGCAGGTGCGGCAGTGACGGGAACGAAAATAGGTGCCGATTCTTCCATAACTGGAGCAAGTAACTCCTGTTCCTGGGTATCCTTGACCCATTCCCGGACAAAGGCAATGGGTTCGCTTCTGAAAATCGGGAAGCCTGTGCCGCCAGCAAAGGTATCATCCCGCAGACTGACCCTGCCAGTGCTGTAATCTACGCTGTCCACGGTATAGGTGCGTTCTTTCTCAGTAAGCTTAATGCCCAGGGGGATGAAGTCAGCGGCTTCCAGCTTCTGAATGACTTCATAGTCGGCTCCATCGGGCCGTGCAAAGACCACGCTATTGCCCTGTGCCCGCAGCTTTTCGCCCAAAGCCAGCCAGCTAAATTGATGTCCTGTGACCTCTGTTTCTCCCAGGCCGGGGATTTCCTGTGTCAGCACATGGGTATTCAAGGTAGTTCCGGCAATCTCGGCGTCCTTTCCATAGAACAGGAAATGATCGTCCACCTGTACGCCCACCAGAGCGTCCGGGTGTTCCGCTTTCAGCTTCAGATATTCTTCCGTAAGCGGGGTAAGGTTCTGTTCTGTTTCGGGGGCTTTTACCTCCTCCGGGTCGCCCGCCCCGGCAGCTTCGACAGGGGCTTCGGGCTGGGGCTGAGTGTTTCCATCAGTGGCTTCGCTTTGGGGTTCTGAACCGCCCAGGGCGGTATCGGGTTTATTGGTATCCGCAGACACCCAAGCAGGGGCAGACGGATCATCTTTATGCTGTTCCACACTGGTACGAGTGTCTGTTGCCACATCCTGATAAGTGCGCTCTAAAATATCGTCGATCAGATATTCCCGAAACTCCCGCAGTGTGGCGTAGGCTTCATAAAGGTCGGGATTGCTGTCTTTCATGCCCTCCAACAGATCATCCAGCTTGCCAGCCAGTTCATCCTGGGCTTCCAGCACATCCGTATCCCGGTCACGGAGGAAGGGATAAATCTGGCTTTGTTCCACCAATGCGGTCAGTTCCGGAAGCACTGCTTCATAAAGCTGTTTCGGGGTAGGTGTTTCCTGGGATGTACCGCCTGAGAAGTCAAAGGAAAGCTGTTCCGACTCATTTTCGGTTTTACCACTCTGTTTTTTTAATCGCCGCAGGGCAGACTTGGCAGCGTCCTGGGGTTGCTTCTGACGGTCTGTTTTCGGCTTTGCGGTCTTTTCGGGAGCCGCCGCAGGCTCATGGAGCAGCGTAAAGGTGCCGCCCTTAAAAGCAGAAAGGCGGTCATACGCCTGGGTGCAGCTTTCATAACCACGGTCAGACGGGGACATAGACTGCAAACCATCTGCCATCGCAGAGAGCAGAGCGTCCACTTCTCCGGTATCGTCCAGCATACGGCGGACTTCTTTCCAGCCCTCGCCAAATCCTTCCGAAACATAGGGACGCAGCACCGGCGCATAGGCAAAGAATGTGTCTACATTCCGGGCAAGCACATGGCGTTCATATTCCGGGAACTTCGCCTTATCTTCCGGGGATAGGTAGCGGTCAGCATCCATCAGTTGGTTGATACGCCGTTCTACCTGGTTCCAGTTCAGAAATTCCTTGGCATATTCCTTGTGATAGGTGCGCTTAATCCGTAAGCCCTTGCTGTCATGCCAGACATCTTTCTCCATATAACCGCTGCCACCGATACCAAAGGCATTTTTCAGATACTCCTGCCGTTCCTTGCGGTCAGTATGGTTATGGAAAAAAACATAGGTCGCCAGCCTGCTGTCCGAATAGCTGCCGCCCCGTGAAACCTCCGTATTGATTTCATCCTCCGTGATAAAATCCGGCTTCTGTTCTGTGAAGCCCTCTGTCAACGGAAAGACCTTATCAGGCACCGCCAGCCGTTCCAGCCGCTGTAAAAGCTGGTTCGGGCGATGGAAGTGAAAACGCAGAAGTTCTCTGTCCACCTCGTAGGCCATGCAAAAGCCCTTGACCTCGCTGATGATATTTCCCAGTGCTTTCGGGTCTTTCAGTGCTTCGCCCAACCGCTGGGTTGCGTCCGGGAAACCGCCTCTTTCCATGTAAGCCTTATCAACAATAGGAAGAAAACCTGATTCTCTGGCTTCCTCGCTGAGATCCTGACGTAGATACCAGAGCTGCGCCGCCACTTCCTTGCGTTCATTGTCCGGCACCTGTGTCGCACGGTCTGGGGAGAGGTATTTTCCCTGCTCCACAAGGGAGCGGATACGCTTTTCAACCTCTGTCCAGGACAGACGCAGGCTTTCGTCGTTGTAGCGGGCAGACTTGCCGCTGTTGATAGCAAGCCCGTTTTCATCGAACCACACTGCATAATGGGCACCGTCTACCGTAAAGCCACGCCCGCCGGTGCGGTATTCCTGGGGCAGATATGCCGCCAGTTCATCCGCCGGGACTTGTGCCTGATACCGGGCATAGATACGAAGTGCGCCAGCAAATTCATTGGTTCCGGCAGACAAGATACGCTCCACCACGTAGTCGGGCACCATACCCACAGAAAAAACGGAGGGGGGTTCCTCCGTTCTCGACTGGACGATATGTTCAATCTGTTCCTCCACCGTGGGGAAAAGGGATAGCTGGGTAAAGGTGCCCTTGCTCTTGGAGAAAGGCCCATCCAGCTCCACAGACGACAAAACGGCAGGCTCGCCGCCTGCCGTTTCCATATCCGTATTTAGCTGTAAATCAGGTCTGCCATCACGATTTCCTCGGCTCTCTGACGGATGTTGTTCATCCGCTGAACCCATTCCATCTGATTGGTGGCTTTCAGTTTCTCGGTCACGCCCTCCTTGGCTGCCAGTTCCGCTGTCAGAGCGTCCATCTGCTCGTTGGCCGTCTGGTCGATCTGCGTCAGGTGCGTCCAAAGGGTGCCCTTCAGGAGCATTGCCGTGTAGAAGCCCTTCCTGTGTTCCATCAGGTATTTTTCTCTCGTTCTGCCGAAGCGGGTCAGAGTCTCCGGTTCCTCCTCCTTGGTGTCCGTCATCAGGTTCGGGATCAGATACCCGTTCTGGTTGGTGTATGTCAATTCGCTCATCGTGGTCGCTCCTTTCACACTTTAATGCGTTAAACTGTTCATTTACATTATAGGCTACCTCCGGCTGTTTTGCAAGAGGGTTTTGTGTTAAATTTCTTGCCTGCTCCAACTGGGCTGCACGGATGGTTTCTCCGATTTCCAGAAGGACAATGCGGTTTGCTTTGGCGGTGGCAGTGCCCAGACAGGCAAGGGTGCCCACGTTGTTGAAGTTGGTAATCCCAATGAGATCTTCATCGTCGATATACTGGGAAGCGTCCAGCCCGCAGCGGGTCAGCACGGCATACTGAACGCTGGCTTTCATGGTGTTACGGAACAGGACTTCGGTGTTGAGTTCGTCCAGTTCCTCCAGAAAACTGTCAGCCACCTCATAATGCAGATCACGGAGATATTCGCCGTAGTTTTCGTCAACCACACGGCTGACAGCTTCCATAATGGCGTCGCCCAGGTTAGCCCCCTCCGGGGAGCCAAACTGTTCCGCCAGTCTTGCGACTACTCTGGATTGGTATTCCTCGTCCATTTTCCAAAGCCAGGGGTTCTTGCCCCCACGAACCGGGTGAGTGTCGGCAACATCATGGACATTCTGAATATAGGGTTTGCCGCCTGTGCCTTTGCGGATCAGGCCGATAGCACTGGAACCGGCATTGACCCAGCGGTGCATTTTGTTGTTCCAGACGTCGATTTCCGCACAGGCCGTAGCGTTGGGCCGCTGGGCGTAAATCAAAAGCTGGTCATCAAAGTCATAGCTTTTGTAGAACCGGGAAGCGGTGGTCAGAAAACGCCGCCAGTTCTGGGGCGAGTTCGTGACTTCTTTCTGGGTCTGCTCCGCCAGTTCCGAGATGTGTGTGAACCATCTGTTTGCCATTGTGTCCTCCTTTCCAAAATGAAAAACACCCAGAACCGACGGACTTTCGGTTCTGGGTACATAAGCTGAATTGTGTTATTTTCTGCGTTCCTGATTTTTCCGGTTCATATCCTCCAGCACCTTTTTCTGGGCTTCCGACAGCACCCGTGGCGGTGCGATTTTTACCCACTTCTTGGGTAGTTCAAAGGTCATGCCGCCGTAACGGTTGCCGCTTGTCTGTCTGACCTGTGCCGGATGGCTCTGACACAGGGAAAGCAGTGTGTTCTGCAAGCTCTGGTTGTGGGTATAGAGCGAAGCCGTTCCTTCTCGTTGAAGTTGATAATAGTTTCCTGCTCATACTTTGTCAGTCCCATGGGCATTACCTCTCTGTTTCCTTATGCTTGGCAGATGGTTTCGCAGGGCTTTTGACAGGCTGTTTTTTGGCAAGCTGTTCCCGGATGGACAGCTTTTTTTCTGCTTCCTTGGGCTTCTGTCTGGAAAAATCCTTTTCCCGCATCCGCCGGAAAGCAGTCACTTTTCCATGCTCATCTGTAACCGCAGCATACATCTGGGGCGTCTTTACCATCATTCCATCAAAACTCAGCCCGCTGTAATAATTCCCGTGGGCATCCCGTTCTTTCTGAAGCAGAATGGTGTGGTCTTGCAGTTCAAAGCCTTCCATTTCATGCTGAAACACCAGACCGCAAGGTATCCCGCCAGCCTTGATAATCCCGATTTCCTTGCCCACAGGCTCCAGCGGATTTTCCACCGGGGCGTCCTCCGCCTTGCGGAAAGCGGTGGGCTTGCCTTTTTTACTTCGTTCCGCAACCTCATAAATCTGGGCGTCGATGTAGGTGCCATTTAAGGCACGGTTGGTGGACTCATAAAAATCCGGGTTGGATGCACAGGGCGAAAGCAGAATGCCGCCCTTTACAATGTACTGATCCTGAGTCACTTCGCCGGGCTTAATGTAGCGTTCAAATCTACCCACGGGAACCACACGCAGAACTTCGGGTTCCTGGACATAAGCCATTGCCTGCATACGGATATGCTTATCATGCTCGGCAGCTTCCGCCTGTTCCATAAGAAAGTCATAGTTCATGGCTTCCAGCTTTGCCTGTTCCCGGCCTTCATCTGAAAGCAGCTCATAGACTGCCTCTGCCATGGAAAGCTCCGGGTTGTCAAGCTGTCCGCCGTCCAGTTCCTCAAAGGCATCATTGAAGAATGTGTAGTCATAACCACTGTCACAGGTCTGGACTGCCAGATAGAGCGAACCGCCGTCAATGGAAACGGCGGCTTCCTCCGTGGGCAGATTGTTCAAAATCCCGTCGATGTGGTTATAGTTTTGCTCCACGGTCTTTTCCACGGTTTCCAGATGGTTCTGGGGAGAAGGAATGAGGGAATATTGCTTTTCCTGTTCCGGGGTCAGGGGCTTGCTGTATTCCAGATAGCCATAGGCGGTAATGGCTCCCTGCTCATACTTGTGAAGCTGACTGGTAAAACGGGCCTGGTCAGTTTCGTCCATATAGGGGTAGGTTCCGTGCCGGGTGGCGTCCTCTGTAATGTAATAGCGGAACCTGTCCGGTTCTTGCTTGAAGAAAACAGGAACTTCCTCAAAACCGATGGAGTCCACATAGTGGGCGGTATCTTTGCCGTCCTCATGCAGCACCACAATATCCGAAACGGAAAGGCTGTGCCCTTTGAAGTTCTCCGGGCGGTGGAGATTGAAGGTTTCGTAAATACCTTCCAGCTTCATCATGGTGCTGCCGTTCTCCGGCAGTGCGCCGGTGTAGACCTTTTCATAATTGTCCGGGTCTACGAAAAGCCCGCAACGCTCCAGCCGTTCCAGCGGCTCGAAGCGGTGGTAATGCAGCTCCTCGCCGGATTTGAGTTGGTAGATAGTAAAGGTGCCTTGTTCCGGCACTTCTTCCAGTGTGCTTATTGGGGCCTCTGGATAAAAATCAAGAATGTTGTTGTCCTCAGCCATAGCTTACTCCTTTCCATTCTTATTCTGACGGGGCGGCAGTTCGATTTTGTAGTTCACATACTTGTCGCCCGTGTCCGCCAGCACCACCACAGCGTCATAGAGGACGCCTTTTTTCTCGCTGAACAGACCTTTCATTTTAATACGCCCGTTTTTAAGCAGAGCCGCCGCCATTGGCTTGGTCAGCTCCTTGTGCTTGGAAGTGAAGAAGCGGTCATCCTTCCACATGGAAAACTGGCACTCCCGGCTGGTACAGTAGAAGTTCTTTTTCCCCTCCACCACATCAGAGCCGCAGCGGGGACACTTGCCGATGACTTCCCGCTGTTGGAACATTGAAGTGTCCGCTGAAACAGCATGGTACTGGGCAACCAGATCGGACATCAGCTTTTCGATACCGTCCAGAAAAACAGCGGACTCCTGTTCGCCACGCTCCACGGCTTTCAGTTCCGCTTCCAACTGGGCAGTCAGATGTGCCGACTTGATAGCGTCGGGCAGAACCACGATCAGGTTAAATCCCTTTTTCGTAGGCAGGAGCTGTCTGCCTTTGCGCTCCAGAAAACCGCCACGCACCAGCTTTTCCAGCACTCCGGCACGGGTGGCAGGCGTACCCAGCCCGGTTCGCTCCACATCGCCAATCTCCGCAAACTCCGCAGCACTGGCGTGTTCCATGGCGGAGAGCAGCAGAGCTTCCGTGAAGTGTTTGGGCGGGCTGGTGGTTCCCTCCTTGGCAGAAGCCTTTACCTTTTCAAAGGTCTGCCCGTCTGTAAGGGGCGGCAGCGCCCCGGCGTCCTCCCTGGTGTCGTCCTCCGGTTTCTTTTTCAGCGTGGCGAAGAAAGCCTGTTCCAGTTCCTTGAACCCGGCAGAGGTAACAACACGGCCTTTTGCGGTAAAGGAAGTTCCGCCGCACTCCAGCACAGCAGAAGTGTCCTCATAGATGTGCTTGGGAGCAACGGCGGTAAGCAGTCTTGCCATGACCAGCGTTAAGATATTTCGCTCCCCCGCAGGGAGTGAAGCAAGGTCAGCACTGGCGGCCTGCTTGGTAGGGAGCAGTGCATGGTGGTCGCTGACCTTGCTGCTGTCAATGACACGGGAAATATCCCGCTCAAACGCCGGAACGGTAAACGAAACGATGGACGCTGCCATATCGCATAGTCCGGGAATACTGTCTTTCATATCCTCCGTCAGATAATTGGAGTCGGTACGGGGATAGGTCAGAAGCTTCTTTTCGTAGAGTGTCTGGGCGTAGTCCAATACCTGCTGGGCGGTGTAGCCATAGAGCCGGTTCCCGTCACGCTGGAGGGAAGTCAGGTCGTAGAGCTTGGGCGGCTGGGCGGATTTCTGTTTTTTTTCCACCTGCTTGACAACAGCCGCCTGCGTGCTGCAGGCGGCTGAAAGATGGTCGGCGGCTTTGCGGTTCTCACAGCGGTCACTGGAAGCGGTAAACTTCCCACAGTCCAGAACCACGGTATAGAACTTTTCTTTCTTAAACTCCGAAATGGCAGCTTCCCGGTCTACCACCAATGCCAGGGTAGGCGTCATCACACGCCCCACATTCAAGGTCTTGCGGTAAAGGGTGGAGAACAAACGGGTTCCGGTAATGCCCACCAGCCAGTCGGCTTTTGCCCTGCAAAGGGCAGCTTCGTACAGCCGGTCATACTCAGAGCCGGGGCGCAGGGACTGAAAGCCCTCACGAATGGCGCTGTCCTCCATGCTGCTGATCCACAGCCGTTCAAAGGGTTTCCGGCATCCGGCATGGTCATAGACCAGACGGAAAATCAGTTCGCCTTCCCGTCCTGCGTCGGTGGCACACACAAGGCTCTCCACATCCGGGCGGTTCATCAGGGACACCAGCACTTCGTACTGTTCCTTTTTGTCCGGGGCAACGGCATATTTCCACTGCTTCGGAATGATAGGCAGATCCTCGTAGCACCACTTGGAATACTTGGGGTCGTAGCTGTCCGCAGCCGCCAGCCCGATGAGATGACCGACACACCAGCTCACCACATAGCCGTTTCCCTGTAAATAGCCCTGTCCACGTTCCTTTGCCCCCAGCACCGCTGCAAGGCTCTGGGCAACGCTGGGCTTTTCTGCAATCACTAACTTCATGCAGTTTTCCTCCTCCCATTCATAAGCTCTTTGTAGCAAATCCCCACACAGCGCCGTCCCTGCCCATAGCTACAGCCATAGCAGGGATGATTGGGCGGAAGCGTCGGTTCTGCCGACGCCTGCCGCCCAGTGGGTTTCTGCTTCATCATCTGTTCCAGCCTGGGGTTATCAGAAAACAAGGTCATCGTCGCCCTCGATGGGAATATCCTCGTTATCCTCCTCGTAAAGCCTGCGCTGTTCGGCTTCTTCTTCCTCAGAGAGTTCCTCCGATGCTGCCGGTTCTTCCAAATTGTCCTCGTTGACGGTCGGTTCCTCCGGCCCTTCAAACTCAAAATCGTCGATGTCCTCGGCGTCATCCAGCTCATGCTTCGGCTTGTAGACCTTGAAATAGTAGCCAATGCCGCCAGCCGCCAATGCCACGATCAGAACGATCAGCATGGTGCTGTTGCTTTTCTTAGCAGGCTGTTCCGGCTCCGTAACAGGAGGTTCCGGTTCGCTGGGTTCTTCCGGTTCCTTGGGAGTGGTAGGCTCCGGTTCCACAGGGGCGACGGGTTCCGGGGCAGCGTCTTTCTGCGCCAGTGCCGCAAGGTCGCTTTCCGTCACAGCGTTAAGGAAATAGACATTGTTGCCGTCACGCTGTTTGTCAACGACCAGATAAAATACATTCTCATCCGGGGTAGAAATGGTGTAAAACTCTTTGCCGTCACTTTCGGTGGCATTGTCTACCACCGTGCCGGTTCCATCCGGGGTAAAAGGATTGGGTTCCTTGTCTTTATCCTCCACAGGCTTTACCGTAACAGGGTCTTTCTTGGGTTCCTCGGTTTTGGAAGTGGAACCGCCGTTTCCCGTAGGCTTGGTGTTCTGTCCGCCGGAAGTACCAGTGCTGCCGGAACCTGCCGGGGGCTGAGTAATGCCTGTGCCGGGGTTGGTAGGAGGAACCTGTGTGGTAGGGGGACAGGTGCCGGAACCGGAGTTTTTATCATCATCCTTTTTTGGCTGTTCATAGTAAGGGTTGGAAAGCTGGGTCATGCGGCTTTTATTCCCCGCATTGTCCACGGCCTGAATGGTAATCTTTTCGTAGTTGTCGGCGTAGTCCTTCAGACGGATGTCCAGGGTGCCGTTGGTCAGCTTGGAAAAGGAATTGCCGCAGACATAGATTTTATCCACGCCGGACAAATCATCGTTTGCTTCCACATAAAGCAGCTCTCCCTCAATTCCCGCACGTACGGTCGGGGCTTCCCGGTCAAAGACTTCCACATAGCGGCTCTTGGTGTGGGTTTTGCCGTTCTTATCCGTAATCGTCACATAGACCGTGCAGTTTTCGGAGATCTCCAGCCAGACCTTATCGCTGTCCAGAAGATAATCCGTCAAATCCGTCCAACTGCCGCCACTGTTGATTTTGGCTTCTACGGTTTCCCAGCCAGTTTCGTTGACGTCCTTGATACGGATTTCTACATTCGCTTTTCTGGTGTACCAGCCGTCAGGCTCCACGATGGAAATGATAAACTTAGGGTCAAGGACTTCCGGCTCCTTTCCCACGCACTGGGTAAGGTCATTTTTGCAGAGAGGGCAATCCATATTGACTGCGCCAGCGGAACATTTCTCTGTGCAGGTACATTCTTCGGGGTCAGTGGGTTGCTCCGGGTCAGTGGGTTGCTCCGGGTCAGTGGGCTGTTCCGGGTCAGTGGGCTGCTCCGGGTCGGTGGGCTGTTCCGGGTCGGTAGGCTCTACCGGATCAGTCGGTTGTTCCGGATCCGCAGGTTGAGGGTCGCAGGAGTCCAGGTCATACTGGCAGGCTTCGCAGTCCTCGTTGATCAGTTCTTTGGTACATTCTTCGATACAGATACAGGTATAAGGGTTGGGCAGAAGTTCTTCACCCACACACTTTTCCGTATCCTCCATGCAGACCTCGCAAGCCTCGTTGGGGTGTTCTGCGGTGCATTGGGTATCGCAAATACACTCCGGCTGTTCCTCGGCTGCCGCCGAAGCAGGCAGCGCCGCCATGCCCAACATCGGCACGGTAAGTAAGACCATGGACAATATCAGACAGATGGTGCCCACAAAACGCTTACGCTTCTTCACATTCATTTTCTTCATCCTCCTTTTTTTTCATAAAATCAGGAGTCCCGGCAGTAGAACTGCGGAACGCCTTGATAAATGCGGCAAGTTCTTCCGGGGCAACATCCAGCCCACGAACCATGCCGACGATCTCTGTGTTTTCCAGTTCGATTTTCTGCTGTTCCAGCTCTCTCAAATGGGTCTGCTGGGCAGCAATCTTGGCTTTGACCTTTTCGATCTCCGCCATGACTTTCTGTAATTTACCGTTCAAGTGATAAGACCTCCTTCTTAATTTAGCCGCCCGAAAGCGTAAAAGTGCTGTGTCCAGTAGCTGCTGTCAGTCCTTACGTACTGGATGGGCGAACCGCAGTGGATCATCATATTGTTGCCGACATAAATGCCCACATGACTGACAGGCCCCGGCGAGTCATAAGTGCCAGTGAAAAAGATGATGTCTCCCGGCTTAGCTTCCGATGGGGCGATATGGGCGCACTGGTTGTAAATACCCTGGGCGGTGGTTCGGGGCAAATTGTGGACGCCGCTGTTGGAAAAGACATAGCAGACAAATCCGCTGCAATCGAAGCTGGTGCTTGGACTGGAACCGCCCCAGACATACGGGAACCCCAGATATTTTTCCGCTTCGGTGATAAGAGCGGCAAAGTCCGGGTCTGCCAGTGCTTCGCCCGGAATGTCGTAATCTTCCCCGGCGCTTTCGTTGGCGTAGATGTCATTCCCGAACAGATAAGGCTTGTTGCCCTTCATGGACAGAGTTGCGGCATACCGTTCCTTTTGTTCCTCCGTCAGCCCCTCCACGGCGGCCGTGCCGAAGCCCTTATTTCTAAGGGTCACATACAAGATGTGGTACTCATACGGAACCTCCACTTCATAGGTGTACTCCTCGGTGGTGGTTTCCCCGGTCACAGGGTCGGTGCTTGTGGTGGTTCCGGTTCGGGTTTCGGTGCGGTAGCGAATTTCTGTTTCTGCACGGGTGGTAAGACTGTACTGCTTCTCAAAAATCGCTTCCAGTTCCGTCTGCACCTGTTCCGGGGTAAATGCGTCAAACTTGGCAGTCAGGTAAGAAATCAGTTCGTTGGGGTTATGCCCGATGTTGTCCACGTCATAGCGGTACTCGTCATAACCGGAATAAGTATTTTCGATGTTTGCCAGTTCGTTCCGCAGCCCCGATTCCAAAGCGGTGTAGTTGCTTTCCGTCTGAAGAATGTCCGGGTCTTCCGAGGTATAGGAAGTGCCCAAGATGGAACCCATGGCACCCTCCATCATCACGGAACAGGACGAAAGAGAGGAAAACACCATGATGACCAGCAGCACCAGCGCCCCGATCACAACCAGACCACCCTTGTGATTTTTAATGGCAGTGATAACCGCCTGCCCGGTACTGCTGACAGCGTCCTTGGCTTTCTTTGCCGCTGCGGAACCTTTGCTTCCGGCTTTCTGGGCCTTGCGGTATTCCTTGGCATACTGGCGTTTGATACGCTGCTTCTGGACAAACCGCTTCACATTGTTGGTCTGCAATTCCGGGTTATCCCGGACAGCGGCACGGTAGGCGGCATTGACATTAGCCTGATTGACCTGCTGTTGCAGCTTTTCCACCTTTTTGTAAGGGGCGTTCTGATGATGGACACGGGCGGCATGAGCCGCCATCGTCGCTGTGGCTTCGGTGGCAAGTTCCGTGCGGTGGGCAGCTTTGGTGCTGACATTTTCTTCCTCCACCTGATACATCTTGGAGTGGACGGCGGCACTGGCAGTCTGCACCATGCGTCTGCCCGCCTTTTTCGGCAGGATTTCCTTGCCACGCTGTTTCTCCACTTCTTCAAAGCGGAGGGTATGCTTCATCCGGCTTTTTTCGGGGTCGAGTTCTTTTTGCAGGCGTATCTTTTTCTTCTTGGGGATTTGCTTTTCCGCCCGTTCCAGCTTCTGGCCTAAAACTTCGGCTTTCTGCTGGGCACGGGCGGCTCGTTCCTCCGGGGTAAAAGACAGGCGTTTACTGCGGTCAGCGTCGTCGCTGTCATAAATATTGGTTTTCTTCCTCATGGCAGACCTCCTTACGCTGCCAGGTCAGCGGGCTTCGTGGTCATGACCTTGTAAAGCCGGGTATTGGTCGGGTACTTATCCACGAACGGAATGATTTTATCCCCAAAGAACAGAAGTCCTTCGCCTGCGCCGCTGTTTGTGATGTGGGTCAGCTCCTGGGGAGAGATACCCAGACGCTGGGCGAGAATATGGCGGTCGCTGGCAGCCTGATTGAGCATGAGGATGAAGTCGCTGTTTTCCAGAATGTTTTCGATCTCCGGGCTGTCCAGCAAATCCTTCACATTCTGCGTCAGGGCCGACGGAATGCCATTCCATTTTCTGAAACGCTTGTAGATCTCAGCGGTATACGCCGCTGTCTGGGGTTCCTTTAGGAGCAAGTGAAACTCATCCAGATAAATTCTTGTGGTTTTGCCTGCGTATCTGTTGACCGTGGTTCTCATCCAGATTTTATTCTGCACGGTCAGCATACCGGGCTTTTTGAGGTTCTGGCCCAGACCGCTGATGTCAAAGCAGACCACACGGTTATGAATGTCAACATTGGTGCGGTGGTTCAGATAGGAAAGGGAACCCGTCACATACAGTTCCATGGCCGTGGCAAGTTCCTGTGCCTGATTTTCTTCCTGCTCCCGCAGGCATTGGTACAGGTCGCCCAGTACCGGCATATTCTCCGGGACGGGGTTCTTCAGATATTCCCGGTACACCTTGGGAATACAGCGGTCAATGACCGATTTCTCGATGGGTTTTAGGCCGCCCTGGGACGCTGACAAAATCAGTTCGCAGAAGGACATGATGAAGTCGGCTTTCATCAGAAGCGGGCTTTCTCCCGTATCCGTGGCAAGGTCAATGTCCATGGGGTTGATATAGTCGGTGCTGCCTGGGGCAAGCCGGATGATCTGCCCGCCGAGCTGCTCCACAAGGGAGGAATATTCATGCTCCGGATCGAGGAAAATCAGGTCATCGTTGGTGTGCAGATAGACGTCAGTAGCCTCCCTCTTACAGCTAAAGGACTTACCGCTGCCAGGGGTGCCAAGTACAATCCCGTTGGGGCACTTGAGATTTTTGCGGTCTGCCAGTATCATGCGGTTGGTGGTGGCATTCAGCCCGTAGTAGACGCCGCTGGGCTGGAACACCTCGCAGGCACGGAACGGCAAGAAAATTGCTGTCCCGCTGGTGGTAAGCCCACGCTGGATCTCCACCTGATTGATACCGATAGGCAGTGCGGACATAAAGCCCTGCTCCTGCTGGTAGTCCAGACAGATGAGGTCGCAGTTATGGGTATTGGCGATACCGTTTGCGGAGTAGATCAGGTTCTCCAGCTTCTGGCGGGTGGGTGCCGCATGGGTAATGAGAATCGTGACAAGGAACATCTTTTCGTCGTGGTTCTGCAAATCCTCCAACAGCTTCTGGGCTTCCTTGCCGAAGGTCACAAGGTCAGGCGGCAGAATATCCATATCAAACCCGGAACGAACCGCCCGTTTCTGCTCATCGATTTTCGCCTTGTCCAAATCACTCAGTTTACGCTTGACCATCTTTAGGGCAGCGTTCTGGTCGAGGGCTTTGGCGTGGATACTGACGATCTGACTGCCTTCCAGGTTCAGAAGGTCATCCAGTAGGTTGTCGTAAATTTTGGTCGCCCGTATCTGCAAAAAAGAAACCGCCCCGAAGGTCGCCCCGGTGCGGAAGTATCGCCCGTCCTTAAAATAGAAGGAACTGGGTGCAATGTAGTCTTTGCTGGAAAGTCCGGTCTTGTTGAGGGAGTCCCAGTTGAAGCGGAACTTTCTCGGCTCCTCCAGGTGCAGGCATTTATGGAATACCGCCAGACGCTCATAGCCATTCATCGGCACAGTGTCAACCGACAGTGCCCGGAAGTGATTGATAACATCACTTTCAATCTGGGAAAGACGGGAACGGGCCTGCTTGATGTTTTCAGCTTCGATGGTAAAGGTCACGCAGATACGGCGTTCATAGCGGCTTTTGGAAACCTGACGCACCAGCATATCGCTGTATTCCTTGCGGATCACATCGAACTGGTCGCCCTGCGCCGGGATAGCCAGAATTTTTCGGTATTCCTCCAGGTCTGCTGGATAGCAGACAACGGAAAGTTCAAACCCCACAGAGGGGCCGAAGTAATTGACCAGTTTACAGTAGAGTTCAAACAGCACCGTCTTTTCATCATCGGACGCTTCCTTGTAGTTGATGTCCTCACAGCACACGCTTTTGCTGTAAAGCTGGTTCTGGATATGGCAGATACCATCCTGATACATTTCCTTGTAGGGAATGGTCTGCTGGGCGGTGCGGGCAATCTTACCTTCCTTTTTTGCCCGTCTTATGGCTTTTTCCACCCGCCTGCGGTCTGCGGGCGACAGCTTTGTGTCGGGCCGGATGACGAGATGTTCCCAGCCCACGGCTGTCCTTGCCGGTGGTTTTGTTCGGAATGGAAACAAGTTTTTCTACCTCCTTGTTGAAATGTTCCTGCCGCTCCAGCGCGGCAAATCGGGTCTCCGTCCGGTAGGGTCTTGCTGCTGGAGCAAGGAACCGCACCCGGATGATGTTTTTCAAGATTTTCTCCAAAGGCTGACCGTTCTTCTCATACAGCCCGAACAGCATGAAAGGAGCTGCCAAGGCAATCAGAAGAAACAGGGCAATGTCGTTGCCCAGGGTGTTTCGGAACAGGAAATAAGAACCCGCCCCTACCGCACCAGCCAGCGAGAAGCAGAGGATCTGCCGCTTGGTCAGACCGAAAGTGATCTTGTCTTTTACCTCCGTCAAGTCTTTGGTAATGATTACATAAGCCAACGTGAAACCTCCTTTCAGCAGTTTAGTGGGCGTTCAGAATACTCTTTGCCACGGAGCCGGTCTTAAACAAACTGAAACAAAGCAGTACCGTGTAAGCGGCACAGCTCCAGACAGCTGCGTGCAAATCCCCGCCCAGGGAAAGCGCATTGACCAGCACGGCGTAAATGCCGACGCAGATCATAATTAGAAATCCTTGCAGCCCCAGGGCGGCAAGTCCCCGTACATAGTTAGTGCCGATGTTGCCCCATTCCCGGTTCATAAAGGTGGCAAAGGGCACCGGGCCGACACTGGCGTAGATATATATTTCAATCATTCTTCCATAAAGGATGACCGTGATACAAAGTCCCATGGCTTTCATAGCAAAGGAAACAATCCATGTTTCCAGCATAAGGGCGAACAGATCACCCAGCCCCATTGCCTGAAGCTGGGTGGTAATGTCCGCAATCGCCGTGGAGATGTCAATACTCGCATTGGTATCTATGACCCCGGCGCTTCTCTGTACCATGGTCTGCGCCACTTGGAAGATTGCAATGATGAAATCAAAGGTATGGTTAACGATGATAGCCGCTGCCGCCGACTTGAATGTCCATTTGAAAAACATGAAGGTGTCGATGTCGTGCATATTGTTCTTATCGACAATCATGCTGATGAGTTCGTAGGTCAGGACAGCGGCTATGACAAGCCCCGCTATGGGGACGACCACATTCCTTGACAGCGTGAGGATGATGGAAAAGACGTCGGAGTTCCAGGACTCCGGCGTCTTTCCAACTTCGGTTGCTATCGTGGCGACCTTGTTATTCACATCGCTAAACATATTCGACAGATTGCCAGTGATGGCTCCAATCAAGA
>ENA-OVGQ01001992-OVGQ01001992.1-human-gut-metagenome-genome-assembly--contig:-NODE-1992-length-19944-cov-7.290462_pt1 | contig 19944 bp, 19 predicted proteins | sample MGYA00237774_ERZ505427 | MGnify/ENA primary metagenome ERZ505427 (study PRJEB26158, sample SAMN06016404) | human gut metagenome | biome: human gut; feature: ankylosing spondylitis patient; material... | reverse complement strand
AATTTATACAATCTGACGAAAAATCTGACTGCGCAATCGCACGACAATAATTATGTGGTATTGCCTTAAAAGCTGATAACGCAATTATTATCAAGCGGTATGCCTTTGAAAAGGTGTGCCGCTTTTCTGCACTGTGAATATTACTAAACCGTTATAGTTTTTTTGTGGAATATGTCAATTGCGGATATAGCCGAGTGTTGATATACTTATAATAGATAAGGTAACTATACTTTGTCAAATTATCGGGATGTGAACAAAAATTATTTTCCACAATATTGCAGGAGGTACCGCTATGAAAATTCTCAGAACAGTCGTTTCGGCAATAGTTGCCGCCGCAGGAGTATGGCTTTGCGTGGCACAGGACACTACGCTCGACAGACTTGACTTCTATATTTATTCGGTCTGCTCATCGCTGCTGATTACATTGGCTGTCGCTTTCGGCATATTTACATTTATAAAGCACAGCTTCGGACGGTTTATCGGCGTTACAGTTGCTGTGAATGCCGCTGTTTGCATATTCCACGCATATAAGTACCCGTACAACGTAATGAATGTCGGCGGTTTTGCGTCGCATTTTGAATGGTTCGCTTCGGCTCTGCCGTTCAATCTTCTTATTGCCGCAGTGGTGAGCGCAGTTTGCATACTTGGGTACAAGCTCATCAACACTAAGCAAAGTAAAACGACAGTGTAAGTAAATATATTCCGACAGCCGCAAATCTGCGGCTGTTATTTTTTGCAAAGCAATTTAATGAAAAAGCGGAAAAAGCTGTATGCTGAAACGTGTGAAATATTTCATATTTTTTGTATAAAGTTACAAAAAACTCTGTATTAAAGACGAAAATTAGGTATTATTGTTGACTTTATGCGTGAAATAATGTAAAATTACTAAATAAGGATTAAAGCGAAGGAGAGATCTCTGTGGAGAACGTATTTTTTGCACGTCAACCGATACTGGATGTGAATAATAATACATACGGCTATGAACTGCTTTACAGAAATCAGCCCGGAGTAAACGCATATACAGGAAACAACGGAGATGTAAGCACAGCAGATGTAATCAACAACGCATTTTTTGTCGACAATATAACAAGCGTTCTAGGCGGTAAAAAAGCATTCGTCAATTTTACGGGCAACCTCATAAAAAGAGGAGTGCCGAAGATGATCTCAAGCGATATACTCGTAGTCGAACTGCTTGAGAGCGTAATGGCAGACGCAGAAATAATAAGGCGCTGTATAGAGCTTAAGAAGCTGGGATATATAATCGCTCTTGACGATTATGAATACGGCGAGAATACAAAGGCTCTGTTTGAGCTTGCCGATATAATAAAGCTCGACTTCCACACCTCCCGTGAGGCAGTGGAACGCACAGCGGAAAAGTGTATAACATATAATAAGATAATGCTTGCCGAAAAGGTGGAAACTCAGCTTGAGGTGGAATATGCCAAAAGGCTCGGCTGTACATATATGCAGGGCTATTTCTTTGCAAAGCCCCTGCTTATGACGCACAGGACAAATACGCCTATGGCAAAGACGTTCCTTCATATACTCGGTCTTGTATATTCGCCCGAGCCTGACTATGAAGAAATAGCGGCGGTCATTTCGACGGACGTTGTGCTGACAATAAGACTGCTGAGGCTTATAAACGTAATGTACGGCAGTACGGGGAACAAGATTTCAACCATTCATCAGGCGCTTGTTCTGCTCGGCTTTGAAAAGCTGAAGGAATGGATATATCTTGTAGGTCTGCAAAGGCTGCAGAAGGATACCCCAGACGAGCTTATAAGGCTTGCGCTGTTAAGGGCGAAGTTCTGCGAGAGCATCTCAAAGGTAATGCCCGGACAGTTTATACACAGAAAAGAAATGTATCTTATGGGACTTATGTCGGTAGTGGCAGGTACGACCGATGAACGTGATATAGGAAACGTTATGAAGGAACTTCCGGTAACGGACGAAATAAAGAACGGTCTGCTGGGAGCGGACGGACTTTTCGGAGATGTGTTCAGGCTGGTAGTCGATTACGAACACGCAAACTGGGACAAAGTGGAGGAGTTTGTCAAAAAATACAACGTTGACGCACAACAGCTTGCAAACGAATATGTACAGTGCGTCAGATTCATGCAACAATTTTATATAGGGTGAAACGCAGATTATCTATTTTTACAATACAAAAAACTTTTCTATAACGGAGTGATAACATGGCTGAAAATAAATGCGCCGCAAGACTTGAGCCTTCGAACAGGGATATGAGCGAGCTTAAAAACCGCTTCAAGCCGGGATATGACTGGGAAACGATATGCTCTACAATGCTCGAACATCTTATGTGCGGAGTTGCTATATATGAGCTTTGCCCAGACAGAGTAAGGTCGCTTTATTTCAACAAGAAATATTACGAGATGGTGGGCTACACAAAAGAGCAGTATGAACAGTATGCAGACAGCGTTACCTCGACGCTTTACGGAGATTCGGCAGAGATAATCTTTGAAAAAGCCGGACGTTCGGTAAAGACCGGAGAAACATTTTATGCCGAATGCAAAGGCAGACGCTATGACGGCAGTGATATATGGGTGCTTGTCAAGGCAAAGCTGGTTGATTTTATAGAAAGCGAACACCCTGTATTTCTTGCAATTGTGCAGGATATGACCAACAGAAAACTGGCGGAATATGAGAATGCGGTAAATCTTGAGCGTTACCGTATACTTGAGGCGACTTCGAATGCAGTCACATTTGAATATGATATTCCCGATGATATTATGACTTTTTCGTACAGCGGAGGTAGGGCGGATTCGGCAAACCGCTCCATAAGCAACTATGCGGAGGTTTCAAAACGCACAAAGATTGTATATCCGGATGATGCGGCAAAGTTCTATGCGGCGCTGAAAAAGGCAAGCAAAAAGCCTGTAAGCTGTATGACGCTCGATTACAGATCCACGATAATAGATCAGAACAGCTACCGCTGGGTAAGGACGTGTTATTCAAGCGTAGCGGACGCCAGCGGAAAGGTAATAAAAGTTCTCGGAAGAACACAGGATATAGACGATGAAAAGCGTGAGCAGCAGAGAATGATACAGCTGGTCGAGCTTGACAGCACAACGGGACTGCTGAACAAGCTGGCAACAACAAACCACATTCAGCGGCTCATCGGCGAAAAGACGAACGCAAAGAGCTTTTTCGCTATGCTTGATATAGACGATTTCAAGGCGTTCAACGATACCTACGGGCACAGCTTCGGTGACGAGGTGCTGAGAACGGTAGGAAAACTGCTTTCGAGAAAGTTTCCGAATGCGGTTGTCGGAAGGTTCGGCGGAGATGAATTTATCGTGTTCACCAGAGGCACGAGTGAATCTACCGTTGTGGACGAGTTCGAAGATTTCCTTGAGGTGTCGGGAAAGGCTGAGATAGGCGGCAAGAGGTATACGATAAAGTGCAGTGTAGGTATAGCGTGGAGCGAATCGGACGATGTTGACTATGCACAATATTTCGATGAGGCGGACGAACAGCTTTACAGGGCTAAAAAGGAAGGAAAACACCGCATCTGCCGCAAGAAAATCGTTTAAAATTACCGAAAACTTTGAAAAACGGCTTGTTTACGGCAAAATGACGTAATTTTGCTTGACAACGGGCATAATATGTGATATACTTACTTAAAGTAGAATATGGTAGGCTAAAGACTGAGTTCATCTCGGTCTTTAGCTTATATATAGGGCTTTTTACGGCTCTTGTCTGAAAGGAGGCTTTCAAAGTGCCGAAGGAAAAAGGCGGCAAGAAGAATCAGGCGGAAACGGTCGAGAGAATTACCGAGCAGAAGGTTCTGCCGATAATCGAGAGATACGGCTATGAGCTGTGGGACGTTATCTTTGAAAAAGAGGGTGCCATGTGGTATCTGAAGGTGCTTTTCGACAAAGCGGACGGAGGAATAGACGACGCTGAATGCGAGGAAATAACAGAACCGCTGAACAAGGCTGTCGATACGCTGTCGTGCATTGACCTTGTGGACGTTTTCGAGGTAGGCTCGCCGGGGCTTGACAGACAGCTCAGAAAGCCTTTCCACTTTGTGAAGATGAAGGGCGAAAAGATAAAGGTGACCGTGCGTGACGAAAACGGAAAGACGGCGTATTATTCGGGCGTTCTCGGAGATTACGATGAAAATTCGGGCGAATTCACTGTACAGACAGAAGACGGCGAAATGAAGTTCAATGCCGCTAAGTGCAGAAGAATTGCCCTTGACGCATAAAAAATAATTAACGGAGGAATTATTAAAAATGGCTAACAGCAACACAACGGAGCTTTTTGAGGCTCTGACATTGCTTGCAAAGGAGAAGGGGATTGACCCCGCTGTGCTGATAGAGAAGATACAGACAGCACTTGTTATCGCTATCAAGAAGGAATATCCCAGAAGCGAGAATATCAAGTTTGATATTGATATTGCTAAGGGCAAGTTTGATGTGGCTATCCAGAAGGAAGTTGCCGCAGAGGTCGAGGACGATGCAAACCAGATCTCTATGGAGGAGGCAAAGACCCACACCCGCAGAAAGCTGGAATACGGCGATATTGTAGCGATAAAGCTGGATACACAGCATTTCGGCAGAATTGCCGCACAGACGGCAAAGCAGGTCATCAAGCAGGGTCTTAAGGAGATAGAGCGTGAACAGCTCGTTGCTCAGTGGGGCGGTCTTCAGGACGAGGCGGTAACTGTTACCGTACTCAAGACAGAGCCGAGAACGGGCAACGCTACCGTAAACCTCAACGGAAACGAAGTACCGCTGTTCAGAAGCGAGCAGATACCCGGCGAGGTACTAAGGCCCGGCGATATGGTCAAGGTTTATGTTTCCGGTGTTTCCGCAACAGACCACAGACCTATGCTCAAGATTTCAAGAGTGAACAAGGAACTTGTAAAGCGTCTGTTTGAGAGCGAAGTACCCGAAATATATGACGGTACCGTTGAGATAAAGGCTATCAGCCGTGAGGCAGGCTCACGCTCAAAGGTTGCGGTTATAAGCAACAACCCCGATGTTGACGCACTCGGTGCGTGCATAGGCCCCGGCAGACAGCGTATCAGCAAGGTATGTGCCGAGCTTGGCGGAGAGAAGATGGACGTTGTATTCTACAGCGAAAAGCCCGAGGAATTCATCGCACAGGCGCTCAAGCCCAGCGATGTTATCAGAGTAGAGATACCCGACCCCGAGGTAAAGGCTTGTACGGCTATCGTTCCCGACAACCAGCTTTCACTTGCTATAGGCAACAAGGGTCAGAATGCGAAGCTCGCCGCAAAGCTCACAGGCTTCAAGATAGACATACGCCCCGAAAGCGGCTTCTATGAAGGAATAGAGAGCAAGCAGGAAAAGGCCGAGGAAGAAGCTCAGGCTGAGGAATAAAAACCCTTTACGAAAGGATGGATCGCTTTGGCAGTTAAAAAGATACCGATGAGAAAATGTGCGGGCTGTGAGGAAATGAAAGAGAAAAAACAGCTTGTAAGAGTTGTCCGTACTCCCGAGGGAGAGTTTGTACTCGACTTCACGGGTAAGAAATCCGGACGGGGAGTGTATGTCTGCAAGAGCCGCAGCTGTCTTGAGGCAGCACAGAAAAAACATGGGCTTGAACGCTCTCTGAAATGTGCGGTACCGCAGGAGATATATCTTGAACTGCTGAAAAGCATCGGAGAAAGCGACGGTGAGTAACGGCAATGAATTTTTTAAGTACGCTCGGTCTTTGCAGAAAGTCCGGACGTCTGATACACGGGTTTGATCCTGTTTGTGAGGAGCTTAAAAACCCGAAATCGAAAATTGCGGGAGTTATTCTCGCAAGCGACGTATCGGAGAAAACACAGAAGGAAATGCGTTTTTTCTGCGATAAATACAGTGCCCTGCTGTCGCAGTGCGATTGTACGATGGACGAAATCAAGTCGGTCCTCGGAAAACGCACGGGAGTGCTTGCCGTTCTCGATGAAGGCTTATACGCGAGCCTTACGGGCGAGCATAAAGGGAAATAAGCGGTACACCCGATTTATATATACAATACTAAATCTGACATAAAAAAGGGGATCAGTGAATGGATAAAAAATATCGTGTAAACGAGTTGGCAAAGGATCTTAATATTCCTGTAAGTGAAATTACGGATGTGGTACAGGAGTATTTCGGAGTACAGAAGAAATCGCAGGCTTCGCTTTCTGAGGATGAGCTGTCTGTTGTTCTCGAAAAGTATTCTCAGAGCAACCAGGTGAAGAATTTCAATTCATATTTCGCTTCGGCAAGCAAGCCCAAGACGGAAAAGAAGGAAGAAAAGCCGGCAGAAAAGCCTGCAAAGAAGGCTGAGAAGAAGCTCGAACCCAACAAGGAAGCCGACAAGGCTGAAAAGGTACAGGCTAAGCCCGAAGCAAAGCCTGAAATAAAGGCAGAAACAAAGTCTGAAGCAAAGTCCGAGATAAAGGCAGAATCAAAGCCCGAAGCAAAGAGCGACAAGCCTGCAGACAGAAAGCCTATGGGCGACCGTAGCGACAGAAAGTCTTACGGCGACAAACAGCAGGGCGACAGGAAGCCCTACGGCGACAGACAGCAGGGCGACAGAAAGCCCTACGGTGACAGACAGCAGGGTGACAGAAAGCCTTACGGTGACAAACAGCAGGGCGACAGAAAGCCTTACGGCGACAGACAGCAGGGTGACAGAAAGCCTTACGGCGACAGACAGCAGGGTGACAGAAAGCCCTACGGCGACAGAAGAAACGATACCAGAAATGACCGCAGGGATACTAAGCCTGCACAGCAGACAGCTCCGGCACAGCCTGTTATCGACCTTGCAAATATCAAGACAAACGCACCTCCCACAAAGCACGTCAAGGGTGAGGCTGTACAGAGAGGCGAGCAGGTCACAAAGCACGTTGACACAAGGGGCAGTTATGTAAACCTTGATAAGTACAACGAGAAGTATGAAACCATAGCTTCGACCGAGAGCGGCAACAGACGTCAGAATGACGCTTATACAAAGAAGCAGAAGATAAGCCAGAAGTCGCAGAAGGGCAAGCAGCAGTTCAGTAAGAAGAAGGAAACCGAGGCTCAGAAGCTGAAGCGTCTTGAGCTTGAAAAGGCAAGAAAGAAACAGCTTGAGATACAGGTTCCCGATGAGATAGTCGTATCGGAGCTTGCGTCACGTCTTAAGGTCACAGCCGCAGACGTTATAAAGAAGCTGTTCAGTCTGGGCGTAATGGTTACTATCAACCAGTCGGTCGATTATGATACGGCTTGTATCGTAGCGGAAGAATTCGGTGCAAAGGTTACCAAGGAAGTTGTAGTTTCCATCGAAGAACGTCTGTTTGAAGAGGTAGAGGATACAGAGGAGAACTTACAGCCCCGTTCACCCGTTGTTGTTGTTATGGGACACGTTGATCACGGTAAGACATCGCTCCTCGACAGAATCAGACACGCTAACGTTACGTCCGGCGAAGCAGGCGGTATCACACAGCATATCGGTGCTTACAGGGTAAAGGCAGGCGGCAGGGATATTACATTCCTTGACACTCCCGGACACGAGGCGTTCACTGCTATGCGTGCAAGAGGTGCGCTGGCTACGGATATAGCGATACTCGTTGTTGCCGCAGACGACGGCATTATGCCTCAGACGGTAGAAGCGATAAATCACGCAAAGGCTGCAAACCTTTCGATAATAGTTGCGATAAACAAGATGGATAAGCCTACGGCAAATCCCGACAAGGTAAAGCAGGAGCTTACCGAGCATGGTCTTGTATGCGAAGAGTGGGGCGGCGATGTAATCTGCGTTCCCGTATCGGCAAAGACAGGCGAGGGTATTGACGAGCTTCTCGAAATGGTAAACCTCACGGCAGATGTCCTTGAGCTTAAGGCTAACCCCGACAGACTTGCAAAGGGCGTTGTTATCGAGGCAAGAATCGACAAGGGCAGAGGTCCTATCGCAACCGTTCTTGTACAGTCGGGTACTCTCCACACAGGCGATACAATAATCGCAGGTACTGCTGTAGGACGTGTTCGTGTAATGCGTGACGACAAGGGCAAAGCGGTAAAGGAAGCAGGTCCTTCTGTTCCCGTTGAGATAATGGGTCTTGCGGAAGTGCCGAGCGCAGGCGACGATTTTGCGGCTGTTGAAGATGAAAAGCTCGCAAGAGAGCTTGTTGAAAAGAGAAAGTTTGACGCTAAGGAAGAACAGTTCAAACTCTATAAGAAGGTCAGCCTTGATAATCTGTTCTCACAGATCGAAGAAGGTTCAATGAAGAAGCTCCCCATCATAGTAAAGGCAGACGTACAGGGTTCTGTAGAAGCTGTTTCACAGTCACTGTCAAAGCTGTCAAACGAGGAAGTAAAGGTAGAAGTAATTCACGGTGCGGTAGGTGCTGTAACAGAAAGCGACGTTATGCTTGCAAAGGCATCGGGCGCTATCATAGTAGGCTTTAACGTAAGACCTAACCCTGCGGCTGCAGACAACGCAAAGCGTGACGGTGTCGATATAAGACTCTACAGAGTAATATATGACGCAATAGAAGAAATCGAAACAGCCATGAAGGGTATGCTTGCGCCCAAGTACAGAGAAGTTGATACAGGACGTGTTGAGGTAAGACAGGTAATGAAGCTGTCGAGCGTCGGCGTGGTAGCAGGCTCTTATGTACTTGACGGTAAGGTACAGAGAAACGGCGAGGTAAGAGTTGTCCGTGACGGCATAATCGTTGCTGTTGACAAGATAGCAGGCTTACGTCGTTTCAAGGACGATGTGAAGGAAGTAGCCGCAGGCTACGAGTGCGGTATCACGCTTGAAAAGTTCACTGACATAAAGGACGGCGATATATTCGAGGCGTTTGTTACCGAGGAGTACAGAGATTAATGGCAAATTTCAATACAGCAAGACTTGCGGAGGATATAAAACGTGAGATCTCCACAGCTATGCGTGATATAAAGGACGGCGCTGTAGTAAAGGCGATGGTCGGTGTGTCACGCTGTGAGCTGACAAGCGATCTGTCCTACTGCAAGGTTTATATCACAACGCTTGAGGGCGGCGACACCACGAAAAATGTCGCCGAGCATCTCAAGAAGGCAGAGGGCTTCTTTAAAAGAAGAATCAACGAGCGTGTGAAGATGCGCAAGCTGCCTCAGCTGATATTCGTGCCGGATAATTCGATGGATTATTACGAGCATATCAGCGAGGTGATAAGCAAACTGCCGAAACCTGCCGAACCCGATGATAACGGCGATGACGAAAGGTAAACAATAATGATAACAGACGTTAAAAAAGCGGCAGAGCTACTGAAAAGCAACGATGATTTTCTGATACTGTCACACGCCAACCCCGACGGAGATACACTGGGCTGTGCTTACGGCCTTTGCGGTATGCTTCAGAAGATGGGTAAACGGGCAAAGGTTATGTGTGCGGATGAGATAGCGCCCCGTATGGAGTTCCTGCGTGATACGGTGATACAGCAGAACTTTGAGGAAAAGACCATAGTGAGCGTTGACGTTGCCGACAGAAAATTGCTCGGCGACCTTGACGCAGTATACGGCGGCAGGATATTTCTTGCGATAGACCACCACGAGAGCAGACAGGAGTTTGCGAAATATACTCTTGTCGATTCCGATGCGGCTGCGGCTTGCGAACTTATTTTTCAGATAGCGGAGGAAATGAATGCACAGCTTGACGGTGAGATTGCGTCCTGCCTTTACACAGGACTTGCAACCGACACGGGCTGCTTCAAGTATTCCAACACGACAAGCAGAACGCACATAATAGCCGCTAAGCTGATGGCTTATGAGTTTGATGTTTCCGGCATCAATTACAAGCTGTTTGATATGAAGTCAAAGGGCAGGCTGGAGCTTGAACAGGCGATAACGCAGGGAATGGAATTCTTCTGTGACGACAGGGTTGCAGTAGTATGGCTGACAACGGAGCTTATGGATCGCTTTAATGGCAGAGTTGACAGCGAGGACTTCAATGGTCTTGCAAGCCTTCCCCGTCAGGTAGAGGGCGTAATTATCGGCGCTACCGTAAAGCAGAAGGGTCCTGCTACATTCAAGATTTCGGTCAGAACGGCAGAGCCGATAAACGCAGGAAGCGTGTGCGCCCTGTTCGGCGGCGGCGGTCACGCCAGAGCCGCAGGCTGTACCATAGAGGGCAGTATAGAGTTTGTGAAAGCAAAGCTGCTGCCTGTATTTGAAAAGGCACTGAAAGCAAATGACTGAAATAAACGGCGTAATCTGTATCAATAAACCGCAGGATTTCACCTCGTTTGATGTTGTGGCGATAATGCGAAGGGCGGCAGGAACGAGAAAAATCGGTCACGGCGGTACGCTTGACCCTATGGCGACAGGCGTTTTGCCGATATATATCGGCAGAGCGGCAAAGACAGCCGACCTGAATCCTGTCAGTGACAAGAGATACCGTGCGACCTTCAGGCTCGGTGTGACTACCGATACCGAGGACGTATGGGGCAAGGTGCTGACAAAGAGCGAAAAGCCTGTTACGCTTGCGGAAATTACCGATGCGGTAAAGACTATGCAGGGCGATATAATGCAGATACCGCCGATGTATTCTGCGGTGAAGATAAACGGCAAACGGCTTTATGACCTTGCAAGGCAGGGCATTGAGGTTGAACGTGCCGCTCGTCCGGTTACGGTATATTCGATAGAGCTGTCCGACTATGACGAGGAAAAGCGTACAGGTACGCTTGATATTTATTGCTCAAAAGGAACCTATATCCGCACTATCATAAGCGATATAGGAAAAAAGCTCGGCACAGGAGCGATAATGACCTCGCTTTGCCGCACGATGGCGGCAGGCTTTACGCTTTCGGACTGCCACGATATTGAAACGCTTCGTAATATGCCGCCTGAGGATACCGCAAGGCTGGTACTGCCGACAGAGCGTGTTTTCTCGTGCTATGACGAGATAACTCTGGACGGTACACAAAAGAAGCTGTTCATGAACGGCATGATACTTGACTGCGGAAGAATGGATATTTCATACCCGGAAGGCACCTGCCTGCGTCTTAAGCACGATGGTGATTTTTTAGGCGTGGCAAGGGTGAACGGGGAGAACGGGCTTAAAAGCGTATACCTTAATATATTATCTTGATTTTCCCATTTAATGCGGGACACGGAGGTTTATTCTTGATTGACATTACCGAAAATATAATACCCATCCCGCCGACAGCAACGGCACTCGGCTTTTTTGACGGCTTGCATTTAGGTCATATGAAGGTCGTGGAGGAATGCTTCAGACACGGCGGACTTTGCCCTGCAATGTTCACGTTCCACAGCGACACGGCATTGCCTAAAAGGGAAAAGATAGAGAACCTGCTCACAAATGATATGAAGCTGGAGAAGCTCGCAGAAGCCGGAGTACAATATATTTATTCTCCCGATTTCAATTCGGTGTGCGACTACACGGCAAGGGATTTCATCGAAAAGGTTCTCGTGAAGATAATGAACGCAAAGGTCGTTGTGTGCGGATTTGATTTCAGGCTCGGAGCAGGCGGAGGAAGCGATGCCGAAGAGCTTAAATGTATATGCCGTGAGTACGGCATAAAGGTCGTTATAATACCGCCGTTCAGTCTGGACGGATGTGTGGTACATTCAACGGCCATCAAAAATCTGATAAAATCGGGTGAAATAGCAAAGGCGAACAAACTGCTCGGATATGATTTTTCGATAGAGGGCAGAGTGATAGAGGGCAACCGCATAGGCAGAACCATAGGAAGCCCGACCATAAACCAGCGTTTCCCCGAAAACATAGTTATGCCGCGCTTCGGAGTATATAAGAGCGTGACATATCTTGACGGCAGGGTCATGCCGTCTGTTACAAACATAGGCGTAAAGCCTACTGTTGACTATAAGGACAGTCCTCTTGCGGAAACGCATATAATGGATTTTGACGGTGATCTTTACGGCAGGACACTGCGTGTTTCACTGCTTGATTTTATACGTCCCGAAAGACGTTTTGACAGCGTAGGCGAGCTTAAAGCTCAGCTTGACAAAGATAAAATCACCGCCAAGCAATAAATACACTGTTTTATCACACAGGTTTCACCTGTGCAGGATAGAATATAGCAGATGTGCGCAGAGGGGTACGGCTATGTACCGACGCTCTGCCGGATACTTCGTTTTAAGGAGCAAAAAATGATAGAAGTAAAGAATCTGACTAAGCGTTACGGCTCTAAAACAGCAGTCAGCAATGTTTCCTTTACCGCAGAAGAAAGCGAGATACTTGGTTTTCTCGGTCCTAACGGTGCAGGAAAATCAACTACAATGAATATCCTTACGGGTTATCTTTCCTCAACAGAGGGCGAAGCAAAGATAAACGGTATAGATATTCTTGAAGAGCCTGTAAAAGCTAAGCAAATGATAGGCTACCTTCCCGAGCAGCCTCCGTTATATCTTGATATGACGGTAATGGAATACCTTAAGTTCGTATACGGGCTGAAAAAGTGCAAGCTGCCGATCAACTCGCATTTAAAGGAGATTTGCAACCTTGTAAAGATAACCGATGTCAAGGATCGTGTTATCAAGAATCTTTCAAAGGGTTACAAACAGCGTGTGGGTCTTGCACAGGCGCTTGTGGGAAATCCGCCGGTGCTTATTCTTGACGAGCCTACGGTCGGACTTGACCCCAAGCAGATAATCGAGATAAGAGCGCTTATAAAGAAGCTCGGCAAGAACCATACAGTAATACTTTCAAGCCACATACTCCCAGAGATACAGGCGGTATGCGACAAGATAGTTATCATCAACAGAGGTAGGGTCGTAGCAAACGACAGCGCAGACCATCTTGCAAAGAATATGTCCGCAGATCACAAGCTGGTGATACGCTGTGAGGGAAACCCCGCAGACGTGAAGAAGCTGCTTTCGGCTATTCCCGGTATGGACGAGGTGTTCGTCAACAGGGAGAATGTCGAGGAGGGCGTCAGCGAATACTTCTTAAATGCAAAGCCGGGTACGGATATTCGCCGTGAAGTTTCAAAGCGTCTTGCGTCAAGAAATTACACTCTGCTTATGATGAAGTCCAGTGAGCTTACTCTTGAAGAAGTGTTCCTCAAGATCACAACGGGCGATATATACGGTAATGTCGGCGACAGCGTTGATAAGCTGAAGCTGTCAAAGTAAGCGGAAAGGCGGAATAAAAATGTTTGCAATATTTAAAAGAGAACTGAAGGCATATTTCACATCGCCGCTCGGCTATGTGTTCCTTGCTATTTTTTACGCATTTTCGGGATTGTTCTTTTATATCTTCTCCCTGTCTGTAGGCTCGACCGATATATCAAGCGTATTCCTGATGATGTTCATAGTGCTTATGGTTTTCGTGCCTCTGCTTACTATGCGACTGCTTTCTGAGGACAAGAAGCAGAAGACGGATCAGCTTATTCTGACTGCTCCCGTAAGCCTTTTGTCTATAGTAATGGGCAAGTTCCTTGCGGCTTATGCAATATTTGCGATAGGCGTTGCGGTCATGCCCGTATACGGCTTTGTAATGTCGACCTTTGCGACGGTTTCGTGGCTCCCGATATGGGGCAACACCGTAGGTCTTTTACTTCTCGGCGGTATATTCGTTTCTATAGGTCTTTTCATATCATCACTTACGGAAAACCAGATGATAGCGGCAATAGGCGGTTTCTTTATCAATCTTATGATACTGCTTATGAATACGCTGAAAAGCGCACTCCCCAACGGATTTTTACAGGACGTGCTTTCAAGCATCTCGGTATATTCGAGATACTCCGAGATAACAAACGGAATATTCAGCCTGTCAAGTCTGATATTCTTTGTGAGCGTTATCTTTATTTTCCTGTTCCTTACGGTAAGGGTACTTGAAAAACGCCGCTGGGCATAAGCGATGACTATGATAAAGGGATAAAGGAGAAAACGCATGAGTAAAATAAACGAAGCGGCTGAAGTGAAAGAAACAGCGGCTGAGAATAAAACAGATACCGCTCCTGCAGTAAAGAACGACGGCAGGAACGGAAAACCCCGCAAGAATCCGTTCAGGAACAAGAAGTTCAAGTACGGCGGTCTGTCGGTACTGTTCACGGTCATATTTATAGTGGCTGTGGTTCTGGTAAACGTAATAATCACACTGCTCGGTGACAGATTCATGCCGACGGCGGATCTTACCGATTCCGGACTTTACAGCATTGAGCAGTCAACGGTAGATTATCTCAAAACCGTGACCGATGAGGTTACGATAACGGTAACAAGCGAGGAAGCGGCTTTTACCGGAGGCAGCTCTTATTACTATCAGACAAACGAGATACTGAAGAAAATCGCAGCGGCGAATTCCAACATAAAATTACAGTATATTGATGTAGTTTCAAACCCCGGCTTTATAGCAAATTACACCGAAACCATAACCTCGAATGAAATTATGGTCGAGAGCAAGGCTACAAAGCGTGTAAAGGTGCTGACCTACGAGGACTTCCTCAGCATAACCTATAATGAACAGTACCTCAACTATTACGGCGTGAAGCGGCCCGAAAAGGTTGAAGCCAACGCAGAGCAGGCTGTAGTATCCGCTATTATGAACGTTACCGATACAGATCCTGTAAAGGTTGCGGTTTTAACGGGCTACGGAGAAAAAGAGAACACTGTTTTACAGAATCTGCTCAAGACAAACAGCTACGTTATCGAATCGGTTAACATTACGCTTACCGACAAGATAAGCGAGGACTACGATTTTGTATTTATGTTCGGACCCGATAAGGATTATTCCGTTGCCGATATAAACAAGCTCGACACATGGCTTGACAACAGCGGTAAATTCGGCAAGAACCTTGTATATGTAGGCAACCCCAAGCTCGGTGAATCGCCGAACATTGACGGTCTGCTTGACCAGTGGGGTCTGAAGGTCGAAAAGGGTATCACCTACCAGACAGACGAAAACTACACCTACAGCGGTATGAACACATATCAGGTGCTTTCAGTACCCGATACAGACTTCAGCAAGTTTACAAACAGCTCGCCCGTTCACGGCTACAATATGAGCCCTGTGACATCAAAGTGGGCTGATCAGAACGGCAACGGCAACATTACCGTACAGTCTATACTAAACACCTATGCAGGTGCTGTTATAAAGCCGCAGGACAGCGGTGATAACTGGTCGCCCGAGAGCGATGCGGAAAGAAAGCAGTATTCTGTTATAATGCAGGCGGTAAAGACAAGATATGAGGGTACAAATCCCTTCTCCAGCCGTATAGTAGCAATCGGCGGTATGGAATTTCTCAACACATCGTTCCTGCAGACAGCGTCCGTAAACAACTCACAGCTTATTATGAATATCTTCAACGTAAGCTGTAACAAGGAGGAGGGCATTACGCTCACTCCCAAGTCCTACAACACCTCAACCTTTGAGATAACAGACGCACAGAAGAACGGCCTTGTTATAGGCTTCGTCATCGTACTGCCTCTGTTACTGATAATATCCGGTATTGTAATATGGGTAAAGCGTCTGCATAAGTAAGCGAAAGGTCGGCAATGAAGAAAAATACTAAAATAATACTCGGCTCGGTAATCGGCATTGCGGTACTCGGTGCGGCAACGCTCGCACTGGTGCTGACACAGCCGAAGAGCGACAACGCAGACTCAGGCACGTCAAGCAGCGAAACCGTCAGCGTGACCGATTATACGACCGATGATATTTCAACGCTCACGATAAGCAACGAGAGCGGCGAATATACGATAAACCGTTTAGGTAAGGAAAAGTGGGGCATAGATTCAATCCCCGAGGCACTTGCAAACAGCAGTGCATATTCAACCGCAATGAGCAGTGCCGGCGGCATCGGCGCAAAGCAGATCGTTGAGGAAAATGCGACAGATCTTGCAAAATACGGCTTTGACAAGCCGACCGCAACGGTTAAAATGACATTCAAGGATAACAAAGCTGAGGACATAACCTGCCTTATCGGTATAAAGTACGAGGGCGAAAACTCGTGGTATGTTAAAACCGACAAGAGCGATACGGTATACCTTGTAGCAAATGCAGGCGTCAGCTTTGCAATGAACAGCGAGCTGTCATACGTCAACAAGTCAACGCTTGTGGCGGCTTATGATTCCGAGAACGATAAGGTAAACAGGGTCCGCATTGAGCGAAAGGATCTTGATAAGGATATAGTTCTTGACAAGCTCCCCGAGGAAACCGAAAAGGAGTTTTCGTCAACATACGTTGCTTATGAGATGTCCAGCCACAACAATATCCTTGCAGATGATGAGCTTGACAAGAAAGTGATTTACGGCCTGTTCGGAATATCGGCTTCGGATGTGTTTGCCGTATCTCCCACAGACGAGCAGAAAAAGCAGGCGGGTCTTGACGATCCGAACTGCACCGTTACTATGGTAAGCAACAAGGAAACCGTTACCAAGCTCACTTTAGGCTCTGCCGTTTACACTGTTACAAAGAACGATGAAACAGGCGAAGAGATAAAGACGATAACGGGCTACTACGGTATGCTCTCAGGCAAGGATGCAATATATGTATTCTCTCCCGACTCTCTGCCGTGGCTTACCGCAACACCCGAAAATATGCTTTATAAGCTGTTCCTTACACCTTATATCTACTATCTTGACGGTGTAACAATCTATGACAGCGACAGAAAGGCGTATGATTTCACTATTACGGGCGACGCTGACAAGTCGAGCTTCACATACGAAGGCAAGAAGGTAGATTCAGCCAAGTTCAAGGCATTCTATCAGTATCTGCTTTCGGCATACGCAGAGCAGATTTACCTTGACGATCTTACAGGCGACAACAAGTTCATCGCAGGTGTCACCTACGATCATCGTGAAGAAGGCAAGGAAAACGACGTTGTCGAGTTCTATGCGAGCGAGAGCGACCGTACCTGCATTATCGTTGTAAACGGCGATGTCCGCTACAAGGTAAGGCAGATATATGCGACAAGACTTCTTGAAAATCTGAATGCGCTTCTCTCCGGCGGAGAGATAGTATCAGAGTTCTGATGCCGCAGGGCATTATAATTGATATGTGACGACAGGGGGCGGATCTTAAATTTTGCACGGGATCTGTCCGTCACATACTGACCGTTAGTGCAACGGTGGAGGTTATTATGACAGAGCAGGAATTTTTCACCTACAAAGGTCTTCCTCTTGTAAGGAAAGACAACACTATCTATTATGGCAATATGTCAGACAAATACGTTGCCATGCTGACTGTATTATCCACCCACAAGGTCAAGGATCTTGAAATAGCCGACAAGACAAGGGTACAGCTTATGTCAACCGATCCGAAAACCCCGGCTACAGAGATAATCGCAAAGACGAGCGAAAGAGGCAGTCTTTATGAGGCTCTTGATGTGGCAAGTATATGGCTTTCAAAGAATAATTGATAAAAACCGCTCCGCCGTATTTTTTACGGCGGAGCGGTTTTATGCCGTGTCCGGTTTTAACGATGCCTATAAAAACAGATAAGCCCCCGTCAGAAAGACGGGGGCTTATCTGTTTATATGATATGTTATGCAAATTACTTCAGCAGTGTGATCTTGCCGATAAGAGGAAGTTCCTTAGCCTGTCCCTGCGCGGCGTTGATGATACCCATAATCATAAGTACAAGAGTGAAGATACCGCCTACTGCGCTTAAAAGTCCGCCGATTATAAGACCAGCTATAGGAATAATACCTAATATACCTGTTACAACACCTAATGCAAACTCTAACAGGAACAGTACAAGTCCCTGGTTTGTGTGATAGCGTGCAAACTTCGAGTTAGGGCAAGCAAGCAGGGGAACAAGGAACAGGAATCCGATATAAGCAAGTACGGACATACCCTTGTTATCGTTGATATCCTGCGGATCAAACTGTGATGTTGTATCAGCCGTGTTCATCATGTTGTTTACAAAGTTCTGTGTGTTCTGCTGTGCGTTTCCTGCGGGAGCGCCGCAGTTAGGGCAGTTATTAGCTCCGTCGGGGAGCTGGTTTCCGCATTTGTTGCAAAAAGCCATTGTTGTTACCTCCGAATAGTATTTAAACATTCCGTTTTCTTAAATTGCACGGCAAAAGCCGTTACTTAAATTATAAAACGTTTTTTAATAAAAGTCAACATTTTTCGTTTGGAATTAAGCGATTGTTCCGTGAAAATCCGAAATATATCCGCAACCTGCCGTGATTAAAAGCTGTTTGCTGTAAAAATTGTTGCAATCCGCTTGAATATGTGATAAAATATAGCTATTGTAACAGCGGCAGACCCAATATGCCGCTCACCCATTACAAAATAAATGCAAGGAGGAAAGGTCATACCGTTTATGCGGCGGTAAGACCGACATATAAATATGAACGCATTTTCATACAGAGTACAGACATTGCAGCCATCAGCAATAAGAGAGATACTTAAATTTACGGCAGATCCTGAGGTAATCAGCTTTGCGGCGGGCAATCCCGCTCCCGAGGCTTTCCCTACAGAAGAGATCGCCCGTATAACAAATGAAATACTTACAACCACGCCCATTGACGCACTTCAGTATTCTATCACGGAGGGCTATACGCCCCTTCGTAACTGGATAAAGGACGACCTTAAGAAAAAAGGTATGTTCAACGAGAATGATGAAGATGTGGTTATCACATCGGGCGCACAGCAGGCTATTGAGGTAGTGACCAAGGAGATATGCAATGAGGGTGACACGATTATCTGCGAAGCTCCTACGTTCATCGGCTCGCTGAACGCATTCCGTTCCTATAACGCTAAGCTTGTAGGCGTTGAGATGGAAGATGACGGCATAAATATCGACAAGCTCGAAAAGGCTCTTATAGAGAATCCCAGAACGGCTTTCATCTATCTCATACCCAACTTCCAGAACCCTACAGGCAAGACAATGAGCCTTGAAAAGCGTAAGGCTGTACTTGCGCTCGCTCAGAGGTACAATGTATATATCCTTGAAGACAATCCCTACGGCGATCTTCGTTATATAGGCGAAAATGTGCCTACCATAAAGTCGCTCGACAAGAACGGTAACGTTCTTTATGCAGGAACATTCTCAAAGACGCTTGCCCCCGGTCTGCGTGTGGGATACCTCTGCGCCCCCAAGAATGTAATAGCTAAGGCTGTAGTTTGTATGCAGGTTTCAACCGTTCACACCTCTATCCTGCCGCAGATGATCACCTATAAGTTCGTTACCGAAAACGATTTTGAACAGCACCTTGAAAAGCTGAGAGAGATCTACAAGCGCAAGTCGGATCTTATGCTTACAAACCTCAAGATGAAGATGCCCAAGTCCATAAAGTTCACAGAACCCGAGGGCGGTCTGTTTATCTGGGGTACGCTTCCCGACGGCGATATGCCTTACTTCTGCAAGAAGGCAGTAAAGAACAAGGTAGCTGTTGTTCCCGGCAACGCATTCTTAACCGATGAAAACGCTCCTTGTCTGTCATTCAGACTTAACTATTCCACTCCCACAGACGAACAGATTGAAAAGGGCGTGGACATTCTTGCCGAAGTGGCAAGCACAATGTACAGATAATAAGCATTGACCGACATACAAGGAAAACAGGAACGGAATTAATATAATATCCACATGGGCAAATCTGTAACAAGGGGATGCTATGCTCTTTTACAGATAAGCTGTCAGAAGAAAATTCTAAGAACGGAAGCCTGTAATGAGCCTTGTAGGACGGTCTGCATCTGTCAATCTGCCGGTTTATTGCGGCTGCCGTAACGTTTGAAATACATAAAAAGATATTGCACACGCACGGCAGACAAAAGGTAAATCGCTCTGATGCCGTATCTTTTTGTGTTTCGCAAGACCGCATTTACGGTCGGAAAGAAACGGTGAATGAATGAAGTATTTTGATAAGCTGTCTGCCGCTGTGCAGGCAGCTTTTTCTGTCAGGGCGGTCGATACGGATAAGCTGTTATACTGCGTAAAAGCAGATATGGACGGTGAGGGGTGTTATTTGTATAGTGTGATAACATAGTTTACAGAATGTGCAAGGACATAGTTTACATATTT
>ENA-OVGQ01001987-OVGQ01001987.1-human-gut-metagenome-genome-assembly--contig:-NODE-1987-length-19967-cov-37.844114_pt1 | contig 19967 bp, 14 predicted proteins | sample MGYA00237774_ERZ505427 | MGnify/ENA primary metagenome ERZ505427 (study PRJEB26158, sample SAMN06016404) | human gut metagenome | biome: human gut; feature: ankylosing spondylitis patient; material... | reverse complement strand
CCCGGCCTATCGCATTTCGAGTGCGACCTCTTACGACCACTTGAGTAATGCTCCAGATATTAAATTTTAGAATGCCCCGTGCATTCTGGGAAAACTTTGGAGAGAATTTCAGGAGAGAACGACCGAAAATCGTTCGCTCAAGAAGTCGGAAAACCCGCATGAAACCTAGCAAAATCGGAAACCCACTTCCAAAAAGCCAGTTAGATTTCGAGTGCGGACCCTTCGACCTCTTGGGTACCTCTCCGTATACATATCAGATAATGCTACAATTTGTATTGTAATATTATCTTGATTCCGAATGATAAAGCTGTTAGAATATTGTTAGAAAACGCATCGTTCAGACAGGTTCCGAAGCCTGTCAGGACATCAAAATTGACGTTCTCCCGTGTGATATGGAGACATTCAGCGAAGCATCCACTTGGATTTCGAGTCGTTCTCGTTACGACCGCTTCGATACATCTCCATATATTAGCCTTTACAGTATAGCAAAAAAGCGGTTTCCCGTCAACACTTTTCTCCCGTTACGGCACGGCACGGCTGCAAGCCATACGCAGCCGTGCTGTTTTGCGTTTTTGGGGCAAAAAGCGCGGTTTCTTTGCAAAAAAGGCTGTTCTTTTGGGCGGGAGCCGAGTATAATAGGAACGATATTTTTCAAATTTGAAGTACAGAGGAGAGCATTCCAATGGCACAGGCAAAACAAGATATGGGCACCGGCAGCATCAAAAAGCTGATGCTGCAGCTCATGATCCCCGCCGTGGTGGCGCAGGTGGTGAACCTGCTGTATAACATCGTGGACCGCATTTACATCGGCCACATTGCGGGCATTGGCGCGGCAGCTCTGACCGGCGTGGGGCTGTTCACACCCATTCTGATGCTGCTGAACGCTTTTGCCATGCTGGTGGGCGCGGGCGGCGCGCCGCGCACCGCCATTGCTCTGGGGCAGGGGGACAGGCAACGGGCCGAAAAGATCATCTCCAACAGCTTTACCGTGCTGATGTTCTTTGCCGTGGTGCTGACCATCGGCTTCTATGCCGGGGCACCGGTGCTGCTGCGGCTGTTCGGTGCCAGCGATGTCACCCTGCCTTACGCCCTGAGCTACAGCCGCATCTACATTGCAGGCTCGGTGTTCGTGCTGGTGGTGCTGGGCATGAACCCCTTTATCACCACGCAGGGCTTTGCCAAGACCAGTATGCTTACCACCGTGATCGGCGCGGTGATCAACATTATCCTCGACCCCATCCTGATCTTCGGGTTCGGACTTGGTGTGCGGGGCGCAGCCATTGCCACAGTGCTCAGTCAGGCCGTGGGCGCGGTGTGGATCCTGCGCTTTCTCACCGGCAAAGAGACCCTCCTGCGCCTGCGCAGGGACTATCTGCGCCCGGAGCGCAATGTCATCCTGCCGGTGATGGCTCTGGGCATCTCCACCTTTGTGATGCTCTCCACCGAGAGCCTGCTTTCCATCAGCTTCAGCTCCAGTCTGGCGCGGTACGGCGGCGATGTGGCTGTGGGTGCCATGACCGTCATCACCAGCGCATCCCAGCTGTGCACCCTGCCCATTCAGGGCATCTGTCAGGGCGGACAGCCGGTGATGAGCTTCAACTTCGGCGCAGGCAAAAAACCCCGCGTCAAGGAAGCCTTCCGCTTTCAGCTGACCCTGTGCGGCGTATACACCTGCGTATTCTGGCTTCTGATGATGCTGGTACCCGGCGCGGTGGCCGGTATCTTCACCTCGGACACCGCACTGATCCAGTACACCACGTGGGCCATGCGCATTTACATGGCGGGCATTTTTGCCATGGGCTTCCAGATCGCCTGCCAGCAAAGCTTTATGGCGCTGGGACAGGCTAAGGTCAGCTTGCTGCTGGCCTGCCTGCGCAAGATCATCCTGCTGATCCCGCTCATCTTCATCCTGCCGCACCTGCTGCCGGACCCGGTGTTCGGCGTGTTTCTGGCCGAGCCGGTCAGCGACATTCTGGCCGCCACCATCACCACCATCACCTTCTTCTCCCGCTTCAACGGCATCCTGGAACGCGGTGCCGCAAAGGTTTGATTTTTTTGTATGCAGAAAGGGCATCTGCCGTTGGCAGATGCCCTCGCTGTTTATTCGGGAAACCCTGACCGGCACTGAAAAATCAGTCCATGTTCAGAGCGCTCTTGAGGTTGTTTTTGTAGATATCGGCCTTGGCACCGTAGATGATCTGCACACCATCTGCGACCTGAACGACGCCGTTTGCACCCGTTTTCTGCTTCCAGTCAGTATCCGGCATAACGAGAGCCTTGTCTTTGACCTTGACGCGCAGTCGAGTAAAGCAGGCATCCACATGCTGGATATTGTCTGCACCACCCAGACCTTCAATGATGGTCGCCATCATCTCGTCGCTCATTTTCTTGTCCAGCTTCTTGACCTCCTGGCCATCATCTTCGCGGCCGGGAGTCTTGTAGTTGAACTTGGTGATCATGAAGCGGAAGGTGAAATAGTACAGGAAGAAGCAGGGAATGCCAATGATGAACACCCAGATCCAGTTAGAGCCTTTATCCGCCTGCATGATGCCATTGAAGATCGTGCTCAGGAAAGGGCCGCCGAAGGAACTGGGCCCCGGGATATTCACCTTGCAAATGTAAGTCAGCAGGTAGGCCAGACCTGCATAGCCAGCGTGCACCACGAACAACAGGGGAGCTGCAAACAGGAAGCTGTACTCAATGGGCTCGGTGATGCCAGTGAAGATGGAGGGGATGATGGCTGCGATCAGCAGCGCCTTGACCTGAGGCTTACGCTCCGGCTTTGCGCAATGGTACATGGCCAGAGCCGCACCGGGCAGACCAAACATAGCAAAAATAACCTTGCCGTTCATGATAAAGCGGGTAATGTTCACGTCAAACATGGCATCCGGAGAAGCCAGCATGGCGTTGTAAATGTTCACTGCGCCTTCATACAGCGTGCCATCAATGACCATGGAACCGCCAAGGTTTGTGAAGAAGAACGGAGTGTAAATAAAGTGATGCAGGCCAAAAGGCAGCAGCGCACGCTCTGCCAGACCATAGATCACACTGCCTGCCATGCCAGTGTCATAAATGATCTCGCCCATGAAGCCCAGACCGGTCTGAACGAAGGGCCACACCACAGACATTACCAGACCCAGCGCAGAGCAGGCCAGCAGCGAGATCATCGGCACGAATTTTGTGCCTGAGAAGATGCCCAGAACCGGCGGCAGCTGAATATTATAGTATTTGTTATGCAGCTTTGCAACCAGCAGACCCACCAGAATACCGCCGAATACACCGGTGTCAAGCGAAGCGATGCCCATGACCATGGACTGGCCGGTCTTCATCGCCGCAGGGTCCAGAATGCCCAGACTGGTCAGCAGGATATTCATCACATTGTTCATGGCGAGAAAACCGATCACGCTGGACAATGCCGCGATGCCCTTTTCCTTTTCCGCATAGCCGATGGCAACGGAAACAGCAAAAATGATTGGAAGATAGGAGTTGACGGTATTGCCCATGGCCTTGAGCAGATTAAAGAACAGCTTGACATAGGTATTGCCCAGAACCGGCCACAGTGCCACAATGTTCTTTGTCGTGAACGCAGAGCCAATGCCCACCAGAATACCTGCGATGGGCAGGATCATGACAGGCGTCATTAGAACTTTTCCCAGTTTCTGGAACTGTGAAAAGGTAACTTTTTTCTCTCTCTTCTCCATGATTTACCTCCTGCGGGTCTCAGTGCAGTTCAGGCCAGTAGCCCTTATTGGCTTCGATCATCTTATCCAGGATCTTGCGTGCCACCTTGGCAGAGGGAACTGTCTTGTTCATCGTGAATGCTTCCAGTGCCTTCTGGTAGGAGTGTTCAAAATAAGCATCCACGATCAGCTTTTCCGAAGAGACCTGCTGCATCATCATGCCCAGCTGGAACTGAGGGATATTGCCGATGGTAACAGGCTCCGGACCCCACTTGCGCAGGTAGCAGGGAACTTCCACCATGGCATCATACGGCATCTGCGGGATGCAGCCTTTGTTTTCCACAATGACCAGATAGCGGTCCGCATTGTTATAGGCAATGGAACATGCCACATCCACAATAAAATCGCCAAAAGCATTGAACAGATTCAGGTTTGCTTCCTTCTTGCCGCCGCTCTCGCGGATCAGCTTTGCCTGCTCGATCATGTCCTTCTCACGGCCATCCATGACCATGTTGGCACGGGTGTAGTTGGGATCCATATCCTCGGCGCTTTCCTTGGCATACAGATAGTACTGCAGGTAGGTATTGGGCAGATACTCCGGGAAGTCGGTGAGGATTTCCTTAAAGTTTTCCCATGTGTGGCGCCAGGAAGGATCGGAGTGGTGCTTATCATGAGAAGCAGCCAGACCGAACTTCATGATCTTTTCCTTCAGTTCCGGCATACGGTCCACACCGCTCTTGTCGTACAGGTGGGTCCACCAGCCAAAGTGGTTCAAACCAAAGTAGACCGGGTCCACATCGTTGTATTTTTCCAGACCCAGCATCTTTGCGAAGGACAGCATGATCGCTACCGGCATATCGCAGATGTTCAGGATCTTATAGTTGTTGTACTTGCGGCGGGTGGCCTCAGCCACGATCGCAGCAGGGTTGGAGTAATTGATGATCCATGCCTCGGGTGCGTACTTGCGCACATCGTCGATCACCTGGAACACGGCGGGGATGGAACGCAGGCCGTATGCCATGCCGCCGGGGCCGCAGGTCTCCTGACCCACAACGCCAAACTCCAGCGAGATCTTCTCGTCCTTCTCCCGCATTTCCATGCCGCCCTGACGGATCTGAGCAAAGGCAAAGTCAATATCGGTGTAGGCCTTTTCCGGGTCCGTGGTGGTGAAGTAGACGCACTCCGGATCCAGCTTTGCGATCAGCGAGCCGCACAGGGTATCCACCAGCTCCAGACGATCCGGATCAATATCATACAGCACCAGTTTCTTCAGCGGGAAACGATCAAGATTTGCAATCAGGCTCTGGATAATGCCGGGAGTGTGACTGGAACCACCGCCAACAATGACAACTTTAAAACCTTCCATTTTTGAAACCTCACATTCGTTTTTCGATCATGTTTCTGATTTTACCCTTGCGCGCGCTTTGGAGAGTGACTATAATATAATCGATATAAACATTTTTTTAAAGGCGTTTTGAAAGTTTTGAATCAGTTTGCCCAAGTTGAAACAATTCCAGAGTCTGAAAATATTTTCACACCTGCTAACTTTCTTCAAAGCCTTCCCGCCGGAGGACATCATGGACTTTTTCACCCGCATTGCAGAACACACGCCCCAGCTGAACAAAAACGATAATGAGCTTCTTTCTTACTGCATTCGCAACCACACTGAGATCGCCAATCTCAAGGTGACGGAACTTGCGGACCGGTTGTTCATCTCACCGGCTTCTGTCGTCCGCTTTTGCAAGAAGCTCGGTTTCAGTGGTTATTCCGATTTTAAGGCATCTTTGCGCATGGATCTGTTTGAGCCGGAGGAAACGCCGCGAAAACCTCACCCGACCGACTTTTTCCGGGATATCCACAAAACCATCGAGATGGTTCCGGAGGAGACCGTAGAGCGTATCGTAGAGCTGATCCACTGCAGCCGCCGCATTGAGCTGTATGCCGTAGGCAGCAGCAGAATGCCCGGCTCCGAACTTGCAAAGCGGCTGCAGACCATCGGCAAGGCCGCCTTCTGTTACGATGACAGCACCCTGATGAATATCAGCGCCCGGCAGCTGACTTCCGATGATCTGGTTCTGGCCCTTTCCATTTCCGGCGAAACAAGTCTGATCATTGCCGCTGCAACGGTTGCCAAAAGCCGTGGTGCCGCATTGGTTTCCTTTACAAATCTCGGCAGCAATACCCTCAGCGGCATGGCAGATGAAAACCTGTATGTCAACGCCACAAACTTTGTGTGCTCCGGCATTCAGGTGCAGTCCCGCGTACAGTTGCTGATGCTGTGCGAATACCTGTTCTTCCGCTACATAGAGACCTATGGGGACGAGCACCAGCAAAGTATCGGTTGACGCCATTTCACCGCAGCGCACAGCCAGCGCTCTATTCCACCAACAAATCTCCCACGATAAAAAACAGGGCCGCCGCACAAACGATGTGCGGCGGCCCTGTTGGCGTTCTGTTTTTATTTTCCCGCCAGCAGAATGGCCAGCACGGCTTTCTGCACGTGCAGGCGGTTCTCGGCTTCATCGAAGATCTCCGGTGCGTGCTGCTCGAACACCGCCGAGGAGATCTCCTCGCCCCGGTGGGCGGGCAGGCAGTGCAGCACCATGACGTCGGGCTTTGCGCTTTCCAGCAGCTTGCCCGTGAGCTGGTAGCCCACGAAATCCCGCAGGCGCTGCTCGCTTTCCGGCGTGCCGGGCTTGGCGGTGTTCCACACAGCCGTTGCCACCACATCGGCATCCTGAATACCCTCGGCAGGGTCTGCGGTCAGGTGGAAGGCGCTGCCGTACTTGTGGGCGAACATCAGCACATCCGCCGCCGGGCGGTAGCTCTGCGGGCAGACGCAGGTGACCTGCATCCCAGCCAGCAGTCCGCCCACGATGAGGCTGTTTGCCATGCTGCTGCCGTCGCCGACAAAGCAGAGCTTCCGGCCCGCAAGGCTGCCCCGGCGCTCCCGAATGGTCATCAGGTCGGCCAGCACCTGGCAGGGATGGGCGTAATCCGTCAGGCCGTTGATCACCGGCACACCGGCCAGCTCGGCAAACTCTTCCAGATCGCTCTGGCGGTAGGTGCGCCACACCACGCAGTCGTAGTAGCGGCCCAGCACCCGGGCGGTGTCCTTGAGGGGCTCGCCGCGCCCGGCCTGCAGCTCGGCGGTGTTCATGTAGTTGCCCAGACCGCCCAGCTGGTACACACCCACCTCAAAGCTGGTGCGGGTGCGGGTGGACGCCTTGGAGAACATCAGAGCCACCGTTTTGCCCGCCAGCAGCGGGGCCGTGCCGCCCAGCTTCTGCTGTGCCTTGAGCTGATCGGCCACATCCAAAATGTGGGTCAGCTCGGCAGGGGAGAGGTCGCTCATTTTCAGCAGATTTTTCATGCCTGCTCCTTCGGAGCCGTCGGCTCCATCTTGCCCAGCACATCGCTCAGGATCTCCAGCGCCATGTCCACATCGTGCTCGCAGAGGGTCAGCGGCGGCAGCAGGCGCAGGCGGGTCTTGGCTGTCAGCACCAGCAGGCCCGCTTCGCGGCAGGCGGCCAGCACATCTGCGGCCTTGAGGTCGTAGAACTCGATGCCCACCATCAGGCCGATGCCGGAAATGCTCTTGACATGGGGCAGTTTTGCGATGCCTGCGCGCAGCTGGACGGCGCGCTCGTTGACATTGGCAAGGAAGCTCTGGTCCATGCGGTCCACCACCACGTTGGCACCGGCGCAGACCACCGGGTTGCCGCCGAAGGTGGAGCCATGGGTGCCGGGGCCCATGCCTGCGGCTACCTTTTCGTTCATCAGCACTGCGCCGATGGGCAGGCCGCCGCCCAGACCCTTGGCCAGCGTGACCACGTCCGGCTTGAGGTTGTAGTGCTCGCAGCACAGGAAGGTGCCGGTGCGGCCCACGCCGGTCTGCACCTCGTCTACGATGAGCACAAGGTCTTTTTCGTCGCAGAGCTTGCGCACGGCCTGCACGTAGTCCGGGTCCAGCGCCATCACACCGCCCTCGCCCTGAATGAGTTCCAGCATCACGGCGCAGGTGGTGCGGTCCACCAGCTCCTCCAGCGCTTCGATATCGCCTGCCGGAGCATACAGGAAGCCCTCGTTGAATGGGCCGAAGTAGTTGTGGAACACCTCCTGACCGGTGGCGGTCAGGGTGGCGATGGTGCGGCCGTGGAAGCTGTTCACCAGCGTGATGACCGTGGTGCGGTCCTTGCGGTAGTGGTCCACGCTGTACTTGCGCGCGGCCTTAATGGCACCCTCGTTGGCCTCGGCACCGGAGTTACCGAAGAACACCTTGCTCATGCCGGTGCGCTTGCACAGCTTTTTGGCCAGCTTGCCGCAGGGCGCGGTGTAGTAAAGGTTCGAGGTATGCTGCAGCTTGTGGGCCTGCTCCGAGACGGCCTCGGCCCAGTCCAGATCACAGTAGCCAAGGCTGTTCACGCCAATGCCGCTGGTAAAATCCAGATACTGCTGACCCTCGGGGCCTGCGGCGCGCAGGCCGTGGCCTTTTTCCAGCACAATAGGGTTGCGGTTATAGGTGTGCAGGACGTATTCGCCGTCCCGCTTGATGACTTTTTCAGAATCCATAGGTGTACCCTCCTGTGAACAGAAACTGTGAACAGAAAACCCTCTCAGGCGCTTTCGCGCCAGAAAATGCTGGCAAAGGCTTGAGAGGGTCATTTTTCTTATTATACCGCCTGCACGGCACCTGCGCAATGCTTATTCGCGGTGGCTGCGGCGGTAGAAGCGGGTGCCGGAGCCACGGTTGGAGAACAGCTCCAGCAGGATGGAGTGGGGCACGCGGCCATCGATGATGACCGCCTCGTGCACGCCCTGATAGATGGCATCGGCCATGCCGCCGATCTTGGGGATCATGCCGCCCGCAATGATGCCGGCGGACTTATAGCCCTCGATCTCGGACACCTCCACCTCGGGGATGAGGGTGCTCTCGTCGTCCTTATCCCGCAGCAGGCCCGCGATATCGGTCATGGATACCAGCTTCTCCGCTTTCAGCGCAATCGCGATCTGTGCAGCGGCGGTGTCGGCGTTCACGTTGTAGGCCTGACCCAGATCGTCCATGCCCACCGTGGCGATCACGGGGATGAAGCCGCCGTCCAGCAGGCTTGCGATCAGGGTAGCGTCCACATGCACGATCTCGCCCACATGGCCCAGCTGGGGGTCCAGCTCGGTGCAGCGCAGCATCTGGCCGTCCATGCCGCACAGGCCCACGCCGCGGCCGCGCAGCTTTGCCACCAGATCCTTGTTCACCTTACCGGCCAGCACCTGCTGCACGATCTCCATGGTGGCATCGTCGGTCACGCGCAGACCGTTTGCAAAATGGCTCTCCACGCCCACTTTCTTGAGCATCTCGTTGATGGCCGGGCCGCCGCCGTGCACCAGCACCACGCGCACACCCAGCAGGGTAAGGGTGACCAGATCGTTCATGACGGCATTTTTCAGTTCTTCGTTGATCATGGCATTGCCGCCGTACTTTACCACCATGGTCTTTCCGTGATACTTCTGGATGTAGGGTGTCGCCTCAGAGAAAAGGCGCGCCATTTCTTCGTTTTTCATATACTCTCCTTGCCGCCAGCACGCTTGCTCCGGCATTCGTTTTCCACCAGACGAACTCCTTCCGTCATCGCTACGCGATGCCACCCATTCCCCTTCTGGCACTTTCGTGCCACCTCCCCCGGCCGGGGGAGTCTTTCTCAAGGAGGGAAGCTTTCAGGCTCCCTCTTTGAGGGGGCTGTCGCCGCAGGCGACTGGGGGAGTTCCATTAAGTTCTATAGTCGCCGTTGATCTTGACGTAATCGTAGGTCAGATCGCAGCCCCATGCCTTTGCGGATGCATCGCCGGTGCCCATGTCCACCTTGACCAGCACATCGTGCTCAGCCAGCACCTTGGCGGCTTCGTCCTCGCTGTAGGGGTGGTAGGCGGCGTTTTCGCACACATACACCTCACCGGCCTTGCTGGAAAGCCACACGCAGACCTTATCAATGGAGAAATCGCCGGGGGTGTAGCCGATGGCGCACAGGATGCGGCCCCAGTTGGCATCGCGGCCAAACACCGCTGCCTTGAACAGGTTGGAGCACACCACGCTGCGGCTGACGGCACGGGCGGTCTTCAGGTCGGGGGCGTGGGTCACTTCGCAGGTGATGAGGTGGGTGGCACCCTCGCCGTCACCGGCGTGCTCGGCACACATGTGCTCTGCAATGGCGGTGAGCGCGGCAACAAAGGCGTGGTAGTCCGCGTTCTCCTCGCAGATCTCCGGGTTGCCTGCAAGGCCGGAAGCCATGATGATCAGGGTATCGTTGGTGGAAGTGTCCAGATCCACGCTCATCTGGTTGTAGGTGCCGGGCACCACGGTCTTGAGGGCCTTTTCCAGCAGGATGGGCGAGACCGCCGCATCGGTGGTGTAGAAGGCCAGCATGGTTGCCATGTTGGGGGCGATCATGCCGCTGCCCTTGCCAATGGCACCCACCGTGCAGGTCTTGCCGCCCAGCTCGAACTGGATGGCGTATTCCTTTTTGTGGGTGTCGGTGGTCATGATGGCGGTGGCGGCATCGGTGCTGCCCTGCTCGTCCGCAGCCAGCTTTGCGGCGGCGGCAGGGATGCCCCGGGCAAAGGGGTCGATGACCATGGGCTGACCGATGACACCGGTGGAAGCGGGCAGAACGTCCTGCGGGTCGATGCCCAGCTCCTTGCCCACCAGCTCACAGCATTCTTCGGCCAGAGCCACGCCGTTGGCGGCGCAGGTGTTGGCGTTGCCGCTGTTCACGATGATCGCCTGTGCGTAGCCGTCCTTCAGGTGGGCGCGGTCCACCTTGATGGGTGCGCCGCAGACCTTGTTGGTGGTGTACACACCGGCGGCGGCGCAGCGCACGTCCGCCTTGATGAGTGCCAGATCGTATTTTTCTGCATGGTTTGCGCGGATGCCGCAGTGCACGCCAGCCGCCGCAAAGCCCTTGGGCGCGCAGATGCCGCCCGCAACTTCTTGATACTGCATAATGATCTTCCTTTCCCACAAAGAAATACTTCTCACTCAAACAGGCTCGCCCTCTCAGGCTCACATACGTTCGCCAGCTCCCCCAAGGGGGGAGCCCTTGGCAATCCACGCAGACTTCATCTCTTTGCCAAGGCCTCTCCCTTTGGGAGAGGTGGATTTGCGCAGCAAAGACGGAGAGGGCGAGGACGCTGCCCATATGAGATACAAGTTTATTCCAACCCTTCGGTCTCTTCCAGCCCCAGCATCAGGTTCATGCACTGGACGGCCGCGCCGGAAGAGCCTTTGCCCAGATTATCGAACAGGGAGACCAGCATCATCTGGTCGCCTGCAGCGTTCACGGTCATGTACAGCTCCATGCGGTCGGTACCGGCCATGGCATTGGAGTACAGGCCGTTCTCCGGCAGGGCTTCGTTCAGAGCGTGCACCTTGACGGTGGCAGCATCCTTGTAATATGCCGCAATGCCCTCGGCCACCTGTTCGGCGGTGCTGCCCGCCAGCGTCAGATCCAGCGGCACCAGCACCTGCATGCCGCAGTAGTAATCGCACACCACGGGCACGAACATGGGGGTGTGGGCAAGGCCGCTGATCTTCTGCATCTCGGGCAGATGCTTATGGGCAAGGCCCAGACCGTAGCTCTTGGGTGCATCCAGCTTGCTGTGCGCCGGGCGATCAGCGCTCTCGTACTCGGCGATCATCTTTTTGCCGCCGCCGGAGTAGCCGGAGATGCCGGTGCAGCTGAAGGGATAATCTGCCGGTGCAAGGCCCAGCTCCACCAGCGGGCGGGCAATGCTGATAAAGCCGCTGGCATAGCAGCCGGGCACTGCCACGCGGCAGGAATTTTTGATTTTTTCCTTCTGGCCCGCCAGCTCCGGGAAGCCGTAGTCCCATGCGGCATCGGTGCGGAAGGCGGTGGAGGTGTCCAGCACCTTCACGTCCGGGCGCAGCAGGGGCATGACCTCTTTGGAAGCGGCATCCGGCAGGCAGAGGAAGGCGAGGTCGGCAGAGTTGATCACCTTCGCGCGCTCGTTCACATCCTTGCGGCCCTCTGCGGAAATGGAAAGCAGCTCGATCTCCGGGCGTTGTGCCAGACGGTCGGCAATGCGCAGGCCGGTGGTGCCGGAAGAGCCATCAATAAAAACTTTCACGCTCATGCGTTCTTTTCCTCCCACGCATCCAGCTGTGCGTTTGCCAGTGCGATCTGGTTGTTCACGCTGGCTTCGCTGGGGCCGCCGTAGCTGGTGCGGCCCTCGCAGCACTTGACCAGATCAATGGCATCGTAGATATCGTTCTCGAACAGAGCGCTGTAGCCCTTGAACTCGTCGAGGGTCAGCTCTTCAAGGGTCTTGTCCTTTGCAATGCAGTCGGACACCATGCAGCCGGTCAGCTTGTAGGCATCGCGGAAGGGCATCCCCTTCTTGGTGAGGTAGTCGGCGCAGTCGGTGGCGTTGATAAAGCCCTTGGCGGCGGCGCGGCGCATGTTGGCCGGAATGGTCTTCATGGTATCCAGCATGGGAGTGACCGTCTTCAGGCACAGCTCCAGCGTATCCACTGCGTCGAAGATGGCTTCCTTATCTTCCTGCATGTCCTTGTTGTAGGCGAGGGGAATGCCCTTCATCATCACCAGAAGGGTGTTCAGGTCGCCGTAGACGCGGCCGGTCTTGCCGCGGATCAGCTCGGTAACATCCGGGTTCTTCTTCTGCGGCATGATGGAAGAGCCGGTGGTAAAGGCATCGTCCAGCTCAATGAACTTGAATTCCCAGCTGCACCACAGGATGATCTCCTCGGAAAGGCGGGACAGGTGCATCATGCAGATGGAGATGGCGTTTGCCAGCTCGATGCAGAAATCGCGGTCGGACACGCCGTCCAGACTGTTGGCACAGGGAGCCGCAAAGCCCAGCTTTTCGGCGGTGAACTGGCGGTCCAGCGGGTAGGTGGTGCCGGCCAGCGCGCCGCTGCCCAGCGGGCACTGTGCGTCCATGCGGGCGGTGGCATCCTCAAAGCGCTGCAGGTCGCGCAGCAGCATGGAGGCATATGCCATCAGGGCGTGGCCAAAGGTGATGGGCTGGGCACGCTGCAGATGGGTGTAGCCGGGCATGACGGCGGTGGTGTTCTCACCGGCCTTTTTGCAGATGACCTTGATGAGCTCCACAATGTAGGCCTGCAGGGTGTGGCTGTAGTCCCGCAGGGTCAGGCGGATATCCAGCGCCACCTGATCGTTGCGGCTGCGGCCGGTGTGCAGCCGCTTGCCGGCATCCCCGATGCGGGCGGTGAGGGTCTGCTCCACAAAGGTGTGCACATCCTCGGCATTGGGGTCGATGGTCAGCGCACCGCTGGCCAGATCATCCGCGATGGAAGCCAGACCGTTGAGGATGTCCTCACAGTCCTTTTCCGAGATGATGCCCTGCTTTGCCAGCATGGCGGCGTGCACGCCGCTGCCGCGCATATCCTGCGCGATCATGCGCTGATCAAACCGGATGGAGGAGTTGAAGTCGTTCACGCGGGAATCCACGGCCTTGGAAAAACGGCCCTTCCAGAGTTGTTCTGCCATAGTTTTATCCTTTACTGATAGGCGGCTCGCCGAGACTCCTTCCGTCACCTTCGGTGACACCTCCCTCAAAGAGGGAGGCCTTGGCAGTGCGGAAAGCTTCACCTCTTCGCCAGAGGCTCCCTCACTGAGGGAGCTGGCAAACCCGTCAGGGTTTGAGGGAAGGAGTTTTTGCCGCTCATTTTATTTCTTCTAAAAAACGGCAAAGCCGCCGCAGGGGAAAACGCTCCTGCGGCGGTGCCGCCGGCAACGATGCCGGTTGGATGGAACTTCCGTGTGAAAGTGTGAAAACACACGAAAGGGAAGATGTTACAGCTGCTTACTTGACCTCCGGCCAGTTCTTGGACAGCTTTGCGCGCTCCTTGATGGACAGGCCGAACAGGTTGATGAAGCCGGCGGAATCTGCCTGATTGTAATCGTCATCCTCGCCGAAGGAAGCGGTCTGCTCGTCGTACAGGGTGTACGGAGAGGTGACACCGGCGTTGATCATGTTGCCCTTGTAGAGCTTGAGCTTCACATCGCCGGTAACGGTCTTTTCCAGACTGTCGGCAAAGGCATCCAGAGCCTCACGCAGCGGGGTGAACCACTGGCCGTTGTAAACGATATCAGCATACTTCTGGGCCAGCTGAGCCTTGAAGTGAGAGCTTTCCTTATCCAGAGTGATGGTCTCCAGAACATTGATGGCCTTGTACAGGATGGCACCGCCGGGGGTCTCGTACACACCGCGGCTCTTCATGCCCACCAGACGGTTCTCCACGATATCCAGCAGGCCGATGCCGTTCTCGCCGCCCAGCTTGTTCAGGTATTCCACCAGCTCCACAGCGCCCATCTCCTTGCCGTCAACGGCGGTGGGGATGCCCTTTTCAAAGTGGATGGTCACATAGGTGGGAACGTCGGGAGCCTGCTCGGGGCTGACACCCAGCTCCAGGAAGCCGGGCTTGTTGTACTGCGGCTCGTTGGCGGGGCTTTCCAGATCGAGGCCCTCGTGGCTCAGGTGCCACAGGTTCTTGTCCTTGGAATAGTTGGTCTCGCGGTTGATCTTCAGGGGGATGTGGTGAGCCTCGGCGTAATCGATCTCCTCGTCACGGCTCTTGATATCCCACTCACGCCACGGAGCAATGATGGCCATATCCGGGCACAGGGCCTTGAGGGTCAGCTCAAAACGCACCTGATCGTTGCCCTTACCGGTGCAGCCGTGGCAGATGGCATCTGCACCTTCCTTGATGGCGATATCAGCCAGAGCCTTGGCGATGCAGGGACGTGCAAAGCTGGTGCCCAGCAGGTAATCCTCGTACTTTGCGCCGAACTTCAGGGTGGGGAAGATGTAGTTCTCCACAAAGTCCTTCTTCAGGTCCAGCACGTACAGCTTGGAAGCGCCGGTAGCCTTGGCCTTTTCTTCCAGACCGTCCAGCTCGGTGCCCTGACCCACGTCACCGGAGACAGCGACGACCTCGCAGTTGTTGTAGTTTTCCTTCAGCCAGGGAATGATGATGGAGGTATCCAGACCGCCGGAGTATGCCAGAACGACTTTTTTGATGTTTTCCTTTTTCATGATGATTGCTCCTTTTAAAAATACACTTTTGTTTTCTGATGCAGGCATCCCTCCCGCACCCTCTTGCATCTGCATTTCTGTTGATGCTTTTATTATACGCCGCGCGGCTTTTCCGTCAATGCCGAAAAACGCCAAACCTTACACGGATTTGACCTCTGTTTTGGTTCAATTTGTATCTTTATGCGTTATTTGCAGAATATATTCATATTTTATGCATTTGCGCAGTATATATTCGGGGCACATGCAGCCTGTCCGGAGGCATGTGCGGACTACAGCACACGGAAAGAATTCACACCGCAAAAACAAAACGCCCGGGACCCTTTTGTGAGCCGTCTGGCCCTGAAAGAGTTCCGGGTTTCGTTTTGTCTTTATGCGCCGGAAAAGGGCCCGCCCGCCGCGCTCCATGCGCGGCACAGCAGCTCTTTTTGCGCCTTGGGCAGCTTTTTGAGCGCAGCTTCCCGCCGCAGGGCGCTGCGCTTGTCCGCACAGCGCTCCACGTAGGCAAAGGCCGCTGCACCTCTGGCCCGGGTGTAGCGGGCCCCTCTGCCGCTTTTGTGGGCCTGCAGGCGGGCGGCAGGGTCGGTGGTCCAGCCGGTGTACAGCTGGCCGCCGGTACACCGCACCATATACACAAAGGCGGGCTTTGGCCGGGCGCACGGCTCAGATGCGGCCATTGTTCTTTAACACCTGACGGCAGGCGGCAAGGGCAGTTTCCTTATCCTTGGCGGTGATGAGGAAGCGGCTGGCGTGGCAGAAGCTGATGCCCGGGATGCCGCTCTTCTGCTCAATGACCTCCTGCGGCTGGCCGGCCCAGCTCTGGGGGAAGGGGAGTTTGGGGCGCTTGGTCTTGTGGTCGGTGACGCACTGGGCGCTCCAGCCGCCGCGCTGGCTGGGGTAGATCACGAACAGCGCATCCGTTTTGTACAGGCCGTTCTTCCACGGCAGATAGCAGGGCAGCACCACGATGCCGTCCCGGGAGTTTTTGTAGGCTTGCTGCACCTTTTCGTCGGCGCGGTTCACGGCGTTGGCGCTGGCGATCTGGTTTTCCAAGATCTGCTTTGCCACGGCCACCGCCTTGAAAAAGCAGGTGTCCTGATCCTCTTTGGAGTCCCAGACCGGGTTAAAAAAGCCAATGGCATCGCACAGGCTGTTCTGCTCGCCGGTGTTGTCGTTGAGGTCCAGCGGCTGGATAAAGTTCTCGTCAATGAGCCGGGCCTGACGCTCGCCCACAAGGCCGGGGCCGAGCACCCGCCACAGCAGGCCGAAGGCCGCGTAGGGCACACCGTTTGCGCGGTACTCCCGGGGCTCCTGATGATGGTCGAACATGCCATAGCCCACATCGTACACGATGCCGTCAAAACCGTCCGGCACCACAAAGCCGCGGGTGATCCTGATATCCGGGCGCAGGATCTGCAGCAGCGCAGTGGCAAACACATCGTCGGCGTGGAACTTGCCGGCATGGGTAAAGCCGTTTGCAGGAATTTTCATAGATGTACCTCGTTCCCAATAAAATCTCTGGCAACAGTATACCACACTTTGCCAAAAGGGACAACGAAAAGCCCCGGCTGTCGGGGGACAGCCGGGGCAAAACATCTTGTTATTTTTTTGAGAAAAGTGCTTTAACCTTTAAAATACTTAACAAACCATGCAAAGTCTTTCGTCGTTACATCCTTGCCATTGCTGTCTTCGACTTTCACTTCAGTAACCTTGTGGGTAGTCTCGTCAATCTTGAAAGTAACTTTATACTTGTTGCCACTTTCATCGACCAGAATCGGTTTACCTTCCGCATCGTTCTCCATCGTATAAGCCTTATAGCCGTTCACCTGACACAGGTTGTTAGAGTTACCGATTCGGATGGTCTGGAACGCCGTAGTCTCAGAGGTGCCATCCTTTCGCTGAGAAAACTGATATTTCGGCATGCCATTTTCGTCAAAGCAAATGATCTGTTCGGAACCGTTTTTATCTGTATAGGTTTCTGCGTAATATTCTTTGCCGCCGACTTTTACAGTAGTGCGGTACATTTCGTTCGGCAATTCTTCCTCTTTAGAAAAGTCCATGGGCGGATCGTTCCGAATACTTTTCAATGCAGTCTTAGCATCCTCAAACAGCAGGTAACTTGCATACTTGCCATCGTTTGTCTTTTCTGCGAACACCGCATGCTCTTGGGTCTTGCTGTTTTGAGTAAAGGCAGTTTTCGCGTAAACATCGGTGCCTTTGCGGGCCAAAATCATCTGTTCTTCGCTCGTTTTTGTTTTATTGGCATCATAATCGGCCATAGCAGCCTGAACATAGAACTCGTTCGAATTGTAGATCTTCTTCGAGGACTGTGCATACTGACTCTTTGTCACATCCGGGATTTTTGTCTTCTCGGGCTGAGTCGTAGTGCCGCCAGTCTCACCGCCCTGATCCGGGTCCGTTGTATCCGGACCGGGAACCGGCTCAACGATTTCAGTGCCGCCACCAGTGGAACCGCCATTACCGCCATTGCCGCCGCCTGCGCCACCGCCGCAAGCGGTCATCATGGAAACAGCCATTGCTGCCGCCAGCAGAACGGCGGCTGCTTTTTTGTACAATCTCATAATACAAGCCTCCTGTTTTTTTGTTCCGAAGCTCCCCAAAAATATGCTTCGCACCCACATCTTACCCCCCCCCCCGGGCATCTTGTCAACCAATCTGAAAAATTTTGTCATTTTGCCCGGAACAGATGACCATTTTTTAGCAATATAACAACAGCCCCGGGGCGGCAGATGCCGTTCCGGGGCTGAAGATTATTGGTTGTAAATTATATTCTTGTTTTACTCGCCCTGCATAAGCCACTTGAACTGGTCTGTAACGACATTGCCGTTTCCATCCTTAACGGTCAGGCCATTGGGGACGCCTTCCACGACAGTGATCGTATACTGCTTGCCCGCTTCATCGGCCAGCACGATCGTTACCGTATTGCCGGATTGAGAAGTGCTGACATACTTATAGATCTTATAGCCGTCCTTCGGCCACTGGCACAGGCCGTTGGTGGTGTACTGGATGGTCTTATACTCGGTAACGTAATACTGCACACCGTCTGAATCCGGATGCGCATATTCAATCATCGTATACTTCGGCATACTGCCCTGATAGCAGATAGTGTACTTGGTTCCATAGGAATCCGTAAAGGTCTCAGCGTCATAGGGCTGGCCGTTCACTTTTACAACAGTCTTGTACATCTGATAGGGCAGAGCATCTGCACTAAAGCCAATATCATCCCACAGCTGGCCTTCATTATAGGCTCCCTGCTCGCCCACTGCAACCTTCGACTTTTCATACAAGGCGTACAACCACTCTGTATTGTTCTCGACCGTTCCGAATACCACACTCGGAACCGAGGATGTGCTGCCGACAGACCTCATTTTCAAATAGATGTCATTTCTATCCGCTGCAAGAACATTGCTGGTGCCTGATTTGAATGCCTTGTTTGCATCATATTCCACAGTGGTGTATTCCATGTACAGACCGGTGGACTGATGATTCTTCACATTCTGAACAAAAGCTGCATACTGGCTTCCGCTGAAGCTTGCGATCGGCGTACCCAAAGTGCCGGACCCGCCACCCTCACTTTCGGAACCAGTGCCAACATTTTCAAACTTGTCCGGTGCAGGCACAGCCACGGATGTGCTTCCGCCATTGTTTCCGCTGCCGCCGCCATTGCCGCCGGTGGAACCACCGCCACCGCCGCAAGCGGTCATCATGGAAACAGCCATTGCTGCCGCCAGCAGAACAGCGGCTGCTTTTTTGTACAATCTCATAATACAAGCCTCCTGTTTTTTGTGCCGAAGCACCCCAAAAATATGCTTCACACCCACATCTTACCCCCCCGGCATCTTGTCAACCAATCTGAAAAAATTTGTCATTTCGCTCAGAACGGGTGACCATTTTTTTGCAATATAACAACAGCCCCGGAACGGCGTACCCGTCCCGGGGCTGTTTGAGCGTATTCTTACTTTTTCTTTGTGGTGCGTGCCTTTTTAGCGGCAGGAGCGGCGGGCTTTTGGGCCGGGGTGGTCTCCGGCTCGCCCAGAGCCAGAATGTTGGTCAGCTCCTTCTGTACAGCGGCGTTGTTGTCGTCGGTGGTGGCCAGCACGTCGGCGTAGAACCGCTCCATGCCCTCGCGGGTGGAGAAGGTGGCAACGTACATCTGGTTGCCCATGGCACCGCTCAGGGCATCCGGGATGCGGTCCACCATGCGCATGTTCTGCTGGTACTTCTGCATGATCTGCTCGTGGCTGTACACAAAGTGCTTGCCGTCGCGGCGGCCTGCAAACGGGCAGTAGAAGTGCTCGCCCACCGGCATATCGGTGCCGCCAAAGGCGATCATGTCCGCCCAGATCTTGTAGACGTTGGTGGAGCGGGCAAAGTTGATCATATCCGGGGTGAAGCCGCCGCAGGGGCGCATGTTGACCTCCAGCGCCACGATCTGGCCCTTTTTGCCCATGCTGGCCTGATCCTCGGTCATGCGGAAGAACTCAAAGTGGATGAAGCGGCTCTTCACGCCAAAACTCTTGACGACGGCACGGCCTGCGGCGCGGGTGTCCTCGGGCAGGTCCTTGATGATGTAATAGATGGAGTTGTCGTTGTCGTTGACGATATCCATGATGGACATGGGGCTCACGTTGCCGGCCTCAAAGATGGGGTTGCCGTTGGCATCGATGATGGCATCGTAGCTGTTCACCTCGGCCCGGACGAACTCCTCCATGATGTACTCCACATCCGGGTGATGGGCCGTCTTCTGCACGAGGAACTTTTTCAGATCCTCGTCGCTGGACAGCTTGTGGGTATCGGATGCGCCCACGCCGTTGTCGGGCTTTACCACCACCGGGTAGCCCACCTCGTCGATGAACTTCCGGCAGCCCTCGTAATCGTCCACCATGTGGTAGCGTGCGGTGGCGATGTCGGCCTTCTGGTAATACTCCTTCATCTTGCTCTTGTACTTGATGCGGGGCATATCGGCGGTCTGGAAGCCGGAGGTGATGTGGAAATCGGTGCGCAGGGCTGCGTCCCGCTCCAGCCAGTATTCATTGTTGGACTCCAGCCAGTCGATGCGGCCATACTTGAAGGCAAAGAAGGCCACGGCGCGGTAGACCTCGTCGTAGTTTTCCAGACTGCCCACCTTGTAGTACTCGTTCAGGCTGTCCTTCAGCTCCGGCTTCAGCTCATCGTAGG
>ENA-OVGQ01001984-OVGQ01001984.1-human-gut-metagenome-genome-assembly--contig:-NODE-1984-length-20001-cov-7.648902_pt1 | contig 20001 bp, 17 predicted proteins | sample MGYA00237774_ERZ505427 | MGnify/ENA primary metagenome ERZ505427 (study PRJEB26158, sample SAMN06016404) | human gut metagenome | biome: human gut; feature: ankylosing spondylitis patient; material... | reverse complement strand
CGTTCCCGATCGTGATGGTGTCCGTTACGGATCGCTCGCTCCGCTCGTACGCCCGTAAACATATATTGAGAAGAGACGGGTCGGATTACAAGCTATTGACCGTCCCCGGGTTTCCCTTGGCGGACTACCGTGAATGGCACGCCGGCGAGGTGGAGGGATTGCCCCGGTTAAGCGAGAATTAGATAAGGGCAGAAAAGAAACGGTCGGATCCCCCGGATGGCAATGGCCGTCTCTAGCGGCTAGGAGACCCCTTGGCTTTGGCCGATAGGCTGACCCCGCTTTAACATATACCACTCCGGCCGTCCGGTGGTCCGGCCCTTTTATAATTGAGAATTGAAAATTGAGAATTAAAGAGATGATAATAGCGGTAGATTTCGACGGTACGATCGTCGAGCATAAGTATCCGGCGATAGGTCGTGAGCTTCCTTTCGCCATCGAGACGTTGAGGAAATTACAATCGGAGCGGCATAAGCTGATCCTGTGGACGGTCCGTGAGGGAGTGCTCTTGGAGGAGGCGTTGTCCTTCTGCCGTGAGCGTGGCTTGGAGTTCTACGCGGTGAACCGTGACTACCCGGAGGAGGAGAGAGACCGGAACAACCACTTCTCCCGCAAGCTGAAGGCGGACGTTTTCATCGACGACCGCAATCTCGGCGGCCTCCCGGACTGGGGCACGATCTACGAGATGGTGACCAAGGGACTGAGCTATGAGGACTTGATGCGTAAATACGAGTCGGAATACGAGCCGGAGAAACCCAAAGGTTTCCTGTCCCGCCTTTTCCGTTAAGTCCGTGTGATCCGTGTTTAAAGAAATAAAAACGATAACAAAATAATATGAAGATCAAAAGACTACTGTTCCTATTCTCGCTGCCCCTTTTGCTGGCGGCGTGTACGTCTTACAAGAACGTGCCCTACCTCCAGAACCCGGAGGCGGTGAACGATCTCGAGGGGACGCTTCCCCTGTATGACGCCAAGATCATGCCCAAGGACCTGTTGAGCATCACGGTCAACACGACGGACCCTCAGGCGGCGGCCCCGTTCAACCTGACGGTGCAGACCCCGTTGAACGCGGCCCTGACGAACATCAACACGACGACGCAACCCACGTTGCAGCAATACCTCGTGAACAACTCCGGCGAGATCGACTTCCCTGTGATCGGTACGCTGAGGGTCGGCGGCTTGACGAAGAACGAGGCGGAGAGCCTGATCCGTGAGAGATTGAGGCCTTACTTGAAGGAGGCGCCCATCGTGACGGTGCGCATGGCGAACTACAAGATCTCGGTCTTGGGCGAGGTGGCCCGTCCGGGCAGCTTCACGATCGGCAACGAGAAGGTGAACGTTCTGGAGGCGTTGGCGATGGCCGGCGACATGACGATCTACGGCTTACGTGACAACGTGAAGCTGATCCGCGAGGACGAGGGCGGGAAGCGTGAGATCATCAACCTTGACCTGAACAACGCCGGTATCGTGACCTCCCCGTATTATTATTTGAAACAGAACGACATCCTTTATGTCACGCCGAACGAGACGAAGGCGAGGAACTCCGATATCGGAAACAGCACGACGTTGTGGGTGAGCTCGATCTCGATCTTGGTCTCGATCGCCGGCCTGTTGGTGAACATACTTAAATAATTGAAAATAGAGAATTGAGAATTGAAAATTTAGAGAGATGGTGGACGATGGTATAAATACAAGCAATAATAATAATAACAATCCGGAGGGGGAGGATCGTGAGATCAATCTTTACGCCGTGTTTTTCAAGTATATGGTTTATTGGCCTTGGTTCGTGGCGAGCGTGCTGGCCTGTTGTATCGGCATGTACGTGTTCCTGCGTTACCAGACGCCGGTGTATAACGTCACGTCGTCGGTGCTGATCAAGGAGGACGAGAAGAAGGGGGCAAACGCCGCCAGCGGCCTTGCCGCCATACAGGACCTCGGCATGCTCTCGATGACGAGCAACTTCGACAACGAGGTCGAGATCCTGAGGTCCCGCACGTTGATCAAGAAGGTGGTGAACGACATGGGCCTGTATATTGACATGGAGGAGTCGAACGCCTTGGGCTTCAACCCCCCGTTATACAAGAACTCCCCCGTTAACGTGTTCATCACCCCCGAGGAGGCGGACCGTCTGGTGGCCCCCGTCGAGCTGCGCATGCGCTACACGAAGGAGGGTCAGCTAACGGTGAGAGCGGAGTACAAGATCGACAAGGAGGGTGACGAGGAGACGATGGAGCAGGGCTTCGACAGGCTCCCCGCCATATTGCCCACCCCCGTGGGGGTTTTCAGTTTCACGGGCATGGATTCCATACCCGAGTTGGAGGGCGGGGAGATCGAGCTGGTCGCCCACGTCCATACCCCCACGTCTACTGCCGAGGCTTACGGCAAGGAGTTGAGCGTGACGCCCTCGTCCAAGACGACGACGATCGCCAAGGTATCCTTGAGGAACACGGTGAGGCGACGAGGCGTGGACTTCATCAATCGCCTTGTGTCGTTCTACAACCAGGACGCCAACGACGAGAAGAACGAGGTGGCGCAGAAGACGGCGGAGTTCATCGAGGAGCGCATCGGCATCATCAACGGCGAGCTGGGCACTACGGAGAGCGAGCTCGCTGCCTTCAAGCAACGCTCCGGCCTGACGAATTTGACGAGCGACGCCCAGATGGCGTTGCAGGAAAGCTCGAGGTATGAGCAACAACGTACGGAGAACGCCACGCAGATCAACTTGGTGCAGTATCTCCGCAATTATATCGACGATCCTGCGAACATGGACGAGGTGATCCCTGCCAACGTGGGCCTGCGGGATCAAAACCTCACCTCTGTCATCGACCAGTACAACACAATGATCATCGAGCGCAAGCGCCTGTTGCGCACCTCTTCGGACAGCAACCCGGCGATCATCAACATGAACGCCGGCATCGAGGCTATGCGCCGCAACGTGAAGACGACGGTGAACAGTGTCTTGAGGGGTCTCCAGATCGCCAAGGCGGACATCGACCGCCAGGCGAGCAAGTTCGAGAGCCGCATCAGCGACGCCCCGAGGCAGGAGAAGGAGTTCATGACGATCTCCCGGCAGCAGGAGATCAAGGCCACGTTGTACGTCATGCTGTTGCAGAAGCGTGAGGAGAACGCCATCACGCTGGCGGCCACGGCGAACAACGGCCGCATCATCGAGGAGCCGCTCGCCGATGAGCGTCCTGTCGCCCCGAAGAGGATGGTCTTCATGCTTGCGGCGTTGATCTTGGGCCTGGCGATCCCGGTGGGCATTGTCTACCTTCATGACCTGTTGAAATACAAGATCGAGAACCGTGAGGACGTTGAGGCGATCACGGGCGTGGCTATTTTGGCGGAGCTCCCGTTGGTCAAGAAGACGGGTGAGGGCTCGATCGTGGTGCGTGAGAACAAGAACGACCTGATGGAGGAGATGTTCCGGGGGTTGCGCACGAACCTCTTGTTCATGCTAGGCAAGGACGAGCGTGTGATCCTTTTCAGCTCCACGCAACCGGGCGAGGGCAAGTCTTTCGTTGCTGGCAACTTGGCGGTGAGCTTGGCTTACTTGGGCAAGAGGGTGGTGGTGGTCGGTATGGACATCCGCAAGCCGGGCCTGAACAAGGTGTTCAATATCTCCCGTAAGATGGAGGGCATCACGAACTATCTGAGCGACCCGGATCACGTGGAGTTGTTCGACATGGTCCAGCGATCCGATATCAGCCCTAACCTCGATATCCTCCCGGGCGGTCCTATCCCCCCGAACCCGACTGAGCTGGTCGCCCGTGACGTGCTGGAGAGGGCTATCGCCCGGTTGAAGGAACGGTACGACTATGTCATCTTGGATACGGCCCCTATCGGCATGGTTACGGATACGGCGATCATCGGCCGTGTGGCTGACATGTGCGTGTACGTCTGCCGTGCGGACGTGACACCGAAGGCCGGTTTCAGCTACATCAACGTGTTACGGCGTGAGCGTAAGTTCCCGAAGCTCGCGACGGTCATCAACGGCCTTGATATGAGCAAGCGCAAGAACAGCTACGGCTACGGTTACGGCAAGAAATACGGCTACGGCAAGGGATACGGTTATGGCTACGGCTACGGCTATGGTTACGGTTTCGAGGCATCCTCAAGAAAATAGTAGTACTGTACCCTTTATAACTAATCATAAAAATAACAATTTTCGGACGTTTACATATATATATCATGATGCTAAACCTAGGTAATTTTATAGCGGACAACGTAACTCATCGTGCGGAAAGTATGTTTGCCGCCGATATTGAGAATAATAGAGAGACTCTTTCAAAAGAGATTGAAGGAAAAAGTCTTTTAGTGATAGGAGGAGCTGGGTCTATCGGTTCATCTTTTATAAAAGCGATGCTCCCTTTCAAGCCTTCCAAATTGGTGGTGGTGGATTTGAATGAGAATGGACTAGCGGAACTTACCCGCGATCTTCGTAGCACTGAAGGAATGTATGTTCCGGAAGAATATCGAACTTATACGTTGAGTTTTGCCGATCCTATCTTTGAGCGTATTTTCCGTGAGGAGAAGGGATTTGACATAGTGGCGAATTTCTCGGCACACAAGCATGTGCGTAGCGAGAAAGATAAATACAGTGTGCAAGCACTCATTGAGAACAATGATATAAAAGCAAAACGCTTTCTTGATCTTCTCTCCGTTTACCCTCCCAAGCATTTCTTTTGTGTCTCGACTGACAAGGCCGCAAACCCTGTGAACATCATGGGAGCGAGTAAACGGATTATGGAAGATATGATAATGGCCTATACCTCGAGGTTTAAGGTCACTACCGCCCGTTTTGCGAATGTCGCTTTTTCGAATGGCTCATTGCCCAATGGATGGATACACCGTGTCATGAAGAAACAGCCTCTCGCAGCTCCGAATGACGTGAAGCGTTATTTCGTCTCGCCAGAGGAATCCGGCCAGATTTGTATGTTAGCCTGTGTCCTTGGCCGTAATGGTGAGATCTTTTTCCCGAAACTGGGGGAGGAGCAGATGCTAACTTTCTCTTCCATATGCGATAAGTATGTCGAGTCAATGGGATGTCAAAAGAAAGTCTTTTCTTCGGATGAAGAAGCAAAGCACTTTGCTGCGGATATGCCATTCGACAATAAGGAATATCCTGTCGTTTATTTTGGCTCGGATACGACCGGTGAAAAGGCATACGAGGAATTCTATGTCCCGGGCGAGAGATTGAACATGGATCGCTTTAGCAGCCTTGGAGTTATAGAGGAGGTACAAAAACGGCCGTTGAAGGAGATCGATGCGTTCTTCGTTGAATTGGAATCCATCTTCGCCAGTCCCTCTTTCACGAAAGAGGAGGTCGTGAAGGCTATCCAACGCTTCATCCCTCATTTCGAACATGAGGAGAAGGGAAAGAATCTGGATCAAAAAATGTAAGGAATCAAGATATGTCTGATTATGCGAGAGTCGTGGACTTTATCCACGAGATGTATGGCAGCTCGGAGTTCGTTCCCTTGAGTGTGCCTAAGTTCATAGGTAATGAGAAGAAATACCTGAACGAATGTATTGATACGACATTTGTCTCAAGCGTTGGCAAATTCGTAGACCGTTTCGAGGAGGAGATGGCCCGTTATACAGGGGCTAAGAAAGCAGTGGTCTGTGTCAGTGGAACGAACGCTCTCCATATGTCTTTGCTTCTTGTCGGGGTTGAGCGGGATGACGAGGTGCTTACCCAAGCCTTGACCTTCGTAGCCACTTGTAATGCGCTAAGCTATATCGGCGCTCATCCTGTTTTTATTGACGTGGATCGGGAGACGATGGGACTTTCTCCTCTAGCGTTGCGAGTTTGGTTAGAGAAGAACGCTGAGTTAAAGAATGGTGTTTGTCATAACAAGCGTACGGGCAGACGGGTGAAAGCATGTGTTCCCATGCATACTTTCGGACATCCGGTTAAGCTGGATGAGTTGGTGGATGTTTGCCAAGAGTGGCATATAGAACTGGTGGAAGATGCGGCGGAAAGTATCGGAAGCCTTTATAAGAGACGACATACCGGTATCTTCGGTAAGGTTGGGGCCATTAGTTTCAACGGGAACAAGACCATTACGACCGGAGGCGGTGGGATGATGTTATTCCAAGACGAGGAAATGGGTAAGCTGGCCAAGCACATCACGACTCAGGCAAAGGTCCCTCACCGCTGGGAGTTCCGCCATGATCATATCGGTTATAACTATCGTATGCCGAATATCAATGCGGCTTTGGGTTGCGCCCAGTTGGAGCATTTGGATGAGTTTGTGGCCAGCAAGCGGAAAGTGGCTCAAGAATATGCGGACTTCTTTAAGGATATACCGGATATTGATTTCTTCGAGGAGCCGGAGGATAGTTATTCCAATTATTGGTTGAATGTGGTCATCATGAAAGATAAAGCGGCGCAATACAAATTTTTGGAATATACCAATGACCATGGTGTTATGACACGCCCCATTTGGGAATTGATGAATCGCTTGCCTATGTTTGAGAAATACGAGAATGATGGATTGGAGAACACCATCTGGTTTGCGGATCGGGTAGTGAATATACCGAGTAGTGTAAGATTGTGAAAAAGAATTTCCAGTAGAATTATATAAATATGAAAGAAAAAAAGAAAGTGCTGGTTATTTCAGTACATCCCGATGATGAGACATTAGGATGCGGGGGGAGTATTTTGAAACATTTGGGGCAAGGAGATGAGGTTCACTGTGTTTTCATTACGGGTGGAAATATCTATCAGAGGCAATTGATAGATAATATCAATGCATTGTATGGTTTTACCAGCATAATCACCTTGGATTTTAAAGAACTTCATTTACATGAGATGCTGAATGAGCTGATAGAGGCTTTATCTAAGATAGTATCGATCGTTCAAGCCCAAGTGCTGTATATTCCCAATCGTTCAGATGCCCATTCCGATCATCGGGCTGTCTTTAGTGCAATCATGGCCTGTTCGAAAAATTTCCGCTATCCATTTATTGAGCAGATACTTATGTGTGAAGTGATCTCTGAAACAGATTTTGCTCCTATTCTTGGTGAGAATACTTTTTCTCCAAATTATTTTATTGATATCTCTGAGGTGTTTATTAAGAAGATTGAGATATTAAAGATGTTTGGATCCGAATTGTTGCCTTATCCTATGACCCGTAACCAGAGTGCCATAGAGGCTCTTAATCGATATCGTGGAACTTTGATCAATGCAGAATATGCTGAAGCTTTTATGTCTATTAAAACAATTGTAAGATGAAAGATCAACTTTCGGTAATCTTTATAGGAGGATTGAGTAATGGTAAGATCATTTATGATTATCTGAATAAAAACAGATATGTTAATATCTCTTTGGTTATTACCTACTCAGATACATATCAAGGAGCTCGTCACACCATATTGGGTGATGGCCCAAAATTCAGGAAAAAAAATACCGTTAAGGATTGTATTCATGCTATCAAAGATTTGGCTCCGGATTTAATTATAGTAGCAGGTTGGTCTGAACTTATACCTAATGAGATACTCTCGATCCCTCGAATGGGGGTTATCGGTTTTCATCCTGCTAAGCTTCCGTTCGATCGTGGTCGTTCGGTACTTGCTTGGCAGATAGAGGATGGATATACAGAAACTTCTCTCACAATGTTTAAATATTCAGATTATCCTGATGGGGGAGACATTTTGGCGCAAGAAACTATCGCAATAGCTTCAAATGATTATATAAATGATATATTGGATAAGGTAGATGCAGCAAGTCTAAACCTCATTCGGGCTTATTTTCCTCTTTTGCGAAAAGGTTTTTTGAAAGGAGTGAAACAAGATCTATCAGTGGGTAGTTTTCGCCGTTTACGCAGTGCTGATGACTCGATTATAAAATGGGATCGTAATAGTGTTGAGATATATAATAAGATACGTGCCATTTCGCATCCTTATCCAGGTGCAACTACCAAATTTGATGATAAAACGATGTTAGTATGGAAATCAGAAATTATATCTTCATTCCCTTTTCCTGTTGATACAAAACCTGGAACGATAGTGGCTCAATGTTACGACAACACTTTGATTGTAAAAACACGTGATGCTTATTTACGTTTAACAGAATATGAATGGAAATGAAAAAACTCATCATAATAGGTGGAGGTGGTCATGCTTTATCGGTATTGGAAGCAATGGACACATCTATAGAGATAGCTGGATATGTTGACAATATAGAGTCAAAGAAGTTGATTTTACCTTATTTAGGAAACGATGAGTTTGTTTTGTCTAATTTCTCCCCAGAAGAATATAGAGTCCATCACGCTGTTGTTTATACTAATGATGTAAATTTATCTCTTCGCAGTCGAATTATTCAGCAATATGAAGGATATGAGTCTTATACCATCATTGCTCGTAGTGCATTGGTTACTTCTTCCTCAAAAATAGCGGGGGGATGTGCTCTTATGGAAGGCGCTATTGTCAATGGAGCCATATTGGCACAAAATAGTGTTATTAATACTAAAGCAGTGATAGAGCATGGTTGTATCTTAGGTAATAATGTCTTTGTTGGTCCTGGAGCCATTGTCTGTGGCGATACTTGCATAGGTGATAATGTATTGGTGGGAGCTGGTGTTATTATACGTGATGGAATTGAAATAACGGAAAATGTGACGATTGGTATGGGGAGTGTTGTTGTCCGTAGTATTGTTGAACCAGGAGTCTATTTGGGAAATCCTTGTAGAAAAATAAGATAAAATAATGAATCATACTCTTATCATTGCCGAAGCTGGTGTTAACCACAACGGCTCTATTGATATGGCCAAAGGACTTATTGATGTCGCTGCCGATGCTGGTGTGGATTATGTGAAGTTTCAGACCTTTAAAGCGGAAAACCTTGTAACAAAATATGCCGTGAAAGCTGAATATCAGCAACGGAATATGGACGATAACGACAATTCTCAATACGCCATGCTTAAGAAGTTGGAATTTTCATCCGAACAGCATTTTGAATTGATCGAATATTGTGTGCAGAAGGGTGTAGGGTTCTTCTCTACCGCTTTCGATTTTGATAGTGTGGATTTCTTGGCGTCCCTTCATCTGGGACTTTGGAAGATTCCCTCGGGTGAGATCACAAACTATCCATACTTGAAGAAGATTGCAGGTTTTCATCAGCCTGTAATTCTCTCCACGGGTATGAGTACTACGGGAGAGATAGAGGCGGCTATCGATGTACTTACAAAGTTTGGTGTGCAGAAAGAACAGATCATCGTACTTCATTGTAACACCGAGTATCCTACTCCTTTCGAGGATGTAAATCTCCGTGCGATGCTTACTATAAAGGAAGAGCTTGGTGTTAAGGTTGGATATTCCGACCACACTAAAGGCATAGAGGTGCCTATCGCTGCAGTCGCTCTTGGTGCTGAGGTAATAGAGAAGCATTTTACCTTAGATCGTAATTTACCAGGTCCGGATCATAAAGCATCGCTAGCACCGAATGACTTGAAAGCGATGGTTGATTCTATCCGAAACATAGAGAAGGCCTTGGGTGATGGAGAGAAGAAAGTTACCGCATCAGAAGGCAAGAATATCGCTATAGCTCGAAAGAGCATAGTCGCTGCCTGTCCGATTCGAAAAGGAGAGATATTTTCGGAAAAGAATCTTACGGTTAAACGGCCGGGGACAGGCCTCAACCCTATGCGGTGGGAGGAGATTGTTGGTACGATCGCTATCCGTGATTATAATGAAGATGAGCTGATCGAGTTATGAGAAAGATTTGTGTGGTCACGGGAACCCGTGCAGAATATGGACTTTTGAGCAGATTGATGCGCTTGATTGACGAGTCGGAGGATTGTCAGTTGCAAGTCGTAGCGACCAATATGCATTTGCTTCCCGAATATGGAAATACGTATCAAGAGATAGAAAAGGATGGTTTCCGTATTGATGCAAAGGTGTTGATGCGAAAGACTACCGATGACGCTTATGGGGTAATTGCTTCTATGGCTGAAGAAATGAACGGAATGAATGAAGCTCTTCGTGAGTTATGTCCGGATATGGTTGTGATATTGGGTGATCGCTACGAGATGTTAGTGGTAGCTACCGTTGCCATGTTGCAACGTATCCCCATCGCTCACCTGCATGGGGGTGAGATCAGCGAGGGGGCCATGGATGATAGCATCCGCCACTCCATCACGAAAATGAGCTCGCTGCATTTTACCTCTACAGAGGAATACCGGAGGCGTGTCATACAACTAGGAGAACAACCTGAGAGGGTGTTTTATGTAGGAGCGATGGGTGTGGAAAATCTTAAGAAAGTTCCATTGATGCGCAAGTTAGAGTTGGAAGACTCTTTGAATTTCAAATTTGAAGGTTTGTCCGTGTTGGTAACATATCATCCGGTAACATTAGGAAATCGTATTCCTAAAGATGAAATTTCTGATTTATTGAAGGCATTGGATTCTTTTTCAAGTTTGAAGGTTTTGTTTACTATGCCAAATTCCGACCAAGGAGGAGAGGAAATACGATCGGCCATAGAAGCGTATTGTGTCCGGAATGAAGAACGATGTCGTTGCTTCAAGTCTTTGGGGGTAAGACGTTATTTATCGGCATTGGGGTATGTGACAGCGGTTGTTGGAAATTCATCGAGCGGATTGCTCGAAGTCCCTTCAGCTCACATTCCGACATTAAATATTGGTGATCGTCAAAAAGGTCGTACAAGGGGAGCTTCTGTTGTAGATGTTGCATCGGATGAAGCGTCTATCGTTAAGGGATTACAAAAAGTCCTATCTCCTAATTTTCGTGCTTTTTGTAAAACGACTACAAATCCATATGAGAAAGAGGGTACGGCAGAGAGTATTTTTAAAGTAATCTCTACATATTCACTTGATACCTTTTTACAGAAATCATTTTATAATTTGTAAGATGAATATATTGGTGATTATACCTGCTCGGGGAGGGAGTAAAGGTATTCCTGGAAAGAATATTAAACTTTTAGGAGGTAAGCCTCTTATAGGTTATACAATTGATGCTGCACGCTCGGTAGTTGATGATACTCACATTTGTGTGACAACTGATGATGATAAAATTATTGAAATTGTAGAAAAGTATGGGCTTCATGTTCCGTTTAAACGTCCAGCGGAACTTGCGACAGATACAGCCGGAACATATGAAGTACTGCTTCATGCTCTCAATTTTTATGAGAAAAGAGGTGAGATTTTTGATGTAGTTTTGTTATTGCAGGTAACATCTCCATTTCGTATGAGTAAACATATTGAAGAGGCGTTTAAACTATATACAAAGAATCTTGACATGGTAGTTAGCGTGAAAGAAACGGATTCGAATCCTTATTATCTTTGCTTTGAAGATGATGCTCAAGGTATGCTCCATATAAGTAAGGGTGATGGGCTTTATACTCGTCGTCAAGACTGTCCTCCTGTATATGAATACAATGGTGCAATTTATATTATCAATACTGCTAGCCTAAAAGCAATGCCTCTCAATAAATTCACAAAGAGAGTGAAATATGTTATGGATAGAGAGCACTCAATAGACTTAGATACCATGATGGATTGGATGATGGCAGAATATATGATTAAAAATAAAATAGTAGTACTAGAATGACCTTTTTCGAACATCAATGTGTAAAACAAGACGACACTATTTTGTCAGCACTTGCTAAGCTTGATAAACTATCTGGGCAGGCTATGGTTGTCTTTGTACAAAATCGCAAAGAACAAGTCATCGGAACATTAACAGATGGTGATATTCGTCGTGCTTTATTACGTGGTCTGGAGCCTTCTGCTAATGTATGTGATGTTATGAAAACAGAGTTTGCTTTCCTGAAAACTGACGAAAACGACCACACATTAACAATTAATGCATATCGTAAACGTAATATCACGGTTGTTCCTCTTTTGGATGAGAATAATCATCTTGTTAAGATATACAATCTTAGGGAGATACATTCGATTTTACCTATTGATGCTGTTCTTATGGCAGGTGGAAAGGGTGAACGTTTGCGTCCTTTGACTGAGAAAATACCGAAGCCTTTACTTCCTGTTGGTAATAAAGCTATTATAGACCGTAATATAGAAAGGCTCATCTCTTTTGGACTGGAACATATTTATGTTACTGTGAATTATCTAAAAGAACAATTGGAAGATCATTTTGCCGAACCTATTCAAGGTGTGAAGGTGAATACAGTTTGCGAACCCAAATATTTGGGAACGATGGGATCTATTCGGTTTGTAGAACAGTTCCATAATGATACTATCTTAGTGATGAATAGCGATCTCTTTACAGATATAGACTACGAGGATTTCTATTTACATTTCAAGCAGAATAATGCGGATATGAGTGTAGCTGCTGTACCTTATACGGTGAGCGTTCCGTATGGTATCATGGATCTGGAAGGACGAGCGTTGAAAGGCATGATAGAGAAGCCGACTTATAATTACTATGCGAATGCGGGTATTTATTTGATTAAGCGTGAACTGCTAGAACTTATTCCCGAGGATACTTTTTATAATGCCACCGATCTTATTGATGATCTCGTTCGTATAGGTAAATCCATTATCCGCTACCCGATAAATGGTACGTGGATCGATATAGGAAATCCGCAAGAGTATCAGAAGGCGAAAGATTTGGTAAGACATATGAAAGGGTGAAAAGTTAGATGTTTATTTTTGTATGAGGTTCTGAATACAAGTCAAAAGTAAATTAAGACTGTCGATTATTCTCCTGAAAGGAAATGGAGAGTTCTTGAAGTTTTTTTGATTATGGATATTTATAAACTTATAGTGAAGTTTTGACCCATACATATTATGTAATTAGTTGTTTTTATGTATCTACTAAGTATAGCAAATAGAGTCCGAGCTTCAGAGTTGCTCAAAGGCTTTGCTACAACAACATTTTGGAGTGCTCTTTCTAAATTGTTAATTGTATTGACAACTTTATACTGTTCAAATGTGCTAACTCAAGATGAATTTGGCGAGTTTAGTTTCATAAGAAATACATTAAGCACTGTTTTGTTGATCTGCGCAACTAATTTCTCGGGGTTGGCTGTCAAATTTGCGGCAGAAGCAATGCTTTCAAAGGAATCTCTTAAAAAGCTCTATATTCTTTTCCTTTTCACAGTAGGAATAAGTCTTTTGATCGGTGCCTCAATTTTAATTTCTCCAACTAATGCTATACGATCTGTTGTTGGTGGAAGTGGGAATGTAACCTATTTCATAAAGCTTACAGGTTTGTTTCTTCCGGTATTTATGCTTCAACCCTTGTTGAGTGCGATGCTGAGGGGATTTAAACAATTTAGGCTAGTAGGGGAGTACGAGTTATTGTTGAGTGCATTTTATTTCGTGGTGATAATAGCGGGTACTTATTGGGGTAGAAGTAATGGGGCAATCTATGCTTTACTCATATATTATTTATTCTTTTCGGTAATAGGGTTATTGGTGGTTTCTAAATATAATAAGAGTGTTCATTATTTAGTGAAAGTAGAGGAACTAACGAGTCAGAAAGCCTGCTTAAAGAAAATAATTATTCCTGTTTTCTTGATGTCGTTTGTAGAGGCTCCTCTTCTCTGGTTTGCACAAGCGGAAATTGCTAAGCGTGGTTCTTATGCTTTGGTTGGAGGACTATCTGTGATTTTGACTATCAGATATGCAATTCAGGTACTTCCTACTTATTTTTACCAAGCGTTTACGCCTATTGTGACTTTGTTGAATATGAAAGGTGAGTATAGGGAGTATTTTAATAAATTTAAAAAAGTGTCCATTGCTTTAGCTTTAGTGTTTGTAGTCTTATTTGTTGTCTTAGTACTAACCGGAAAGTTTATATTAGGAATATTTAATGAGGTTTATATATCATATTATCAGTCATATGTCATCTCTTTATTTGTTTTGTTGTTCAGCCTATATTCGGTTTTATTCAAGTTGCATATGATGATTAGGGAATATCAAACCGTAATGTTCTATATGACGATTTTAAGTTCTTTCTTCTTCCTGATTTCATTTTATGCCTTTTTGTATTTTTCGTTTGATATGCTCAACTCCTTTTTTTATGCACAGGGGTTACAGTATTTTATTCAGCTGATTGTTAGTGTGTTTGTTTGTAATCTGGATAAAAAATGGAATTCGGTTTGACTAAATTATATAATATATTATGCAATTCTTGATATACTTTCTAATGATTTTTATGTTTACATTCCTTCCTGTTGTAGGCATATTGGTTGAAGATCAAAATTCGATATATGGTTTAGAGCATCTGAAAAATGCAAATCTTATTCATATTTGTATTATGTATGTAGGTCTTTTACTTGCTTACATGAAAATTAAGCAAAAAGGATATTTTTGGGAAAAAGTTAATAACGGTGATTTGTATATTCCTGAAAAGTTGTTCGAAAAAGTTGCTTGTGTAGCTGTTTTATTTGTGCTTTTTCAGTTTAGTTTTCAAGGTCATATGATTCTTAGCGGTGTGGATAGAGGTATTGTACGGTCTTCTATAGGAGTTTGGGGGCCATTAACTACTTATGTAGGTAGATTTGGGATGCCAGCTCTCTTGTCTCTTTCTACAGTTTTGTATTTCTATATTTATGATCATTCTAAAAAAATAAACAGACAATATGTTATAGTTGTTATTTGTGGTATTTTGGTCGCAATTATGGCGGGAGGAAAAGCAAATATTGTAATGATGTTTCTGCCTGTAATTTTACAATGTGGCGGATTCTTGAAAAAAAGGTATTTAGTTACTTTTGTTCTTTTCGGGGCTTTGTCTATAGTTATTGTGGGAATGTTTCAGATGAATATGTCGTTTGCGCAATCAGTTAGTTATAATATCTATAGGGCTACTTCTTTGTCGAATATGGGGACTCTTTGTGTATGGGATAAATTTCCAACTGGAGATCCTCAAGCCTATATGTCCCTTTTAATTGGATTAGGCGAAAGAATTATCTCTTTCTTATTTGATGTAGATAGGCATAGTGTAGAATTTTTGAAGTTCTCTTTACCTCGTTATATTACTTATTTATATTATGGAAATGCGCAAGGTGCAATTGATGGAGTAGTGAATTTGACTATTACCTCTTTTGGAGAGGCTGTCTATTGGTTTGGTCGTAAATTTTATTTTATAGCATCTTTGATATTCGCATTTGTGTTATACAAAATATCGATTTGGGTTTTTAAAACAAGAAAAAAAGACTATCTTCTTAAAAATGTTATAGTTTCTGTTTTTTTTACATCCTTGTGTTTGGGTTGGTTGAATAGTACTTCTGGTTGTTTCTTATCATATTTTTTTGGATTTACCTCTTTAGTCTATTTGTTTGGTACATATATGTTAATCAAATATGTATTAAAAGGATCTAGCCTAAACAAATAGTTAGTGGTTTGACAATTTATGTGACATAATAATGAATAAAATACTTATTTTTTTGTTGGGCGAATTTTCTAAACTAGATAAAGTCCTATTTGATTTGTCTGTTGAAAATCAAAATCGTTATTTATCGTCGTTACCAATCCCCAACGATGATATCGATCGTTCTTATTTACAATATCGTTGTCAATCATTCTTTTCGCCATGCTGGAAAACGGTATTATTAAATATCGTTGCGGCTTTTCTGATCCCTTTTAGTGTTTTTTATTTGTGGTTGAAATCTTTTTTTTATACTTCTTGTTCTTCAAACTTAGAAGCATTGGGGGATTTTAAGAGATTTGAGGAAATAGTGCCTGATGAACTAAACTCCGAATTTAGAATCTCTAATGATGTATGGTTGTTAGGTTCGTGCCTATCTTTTGCGGATATTTGTTTTCTGCTACATGTTTTTCTTCGATATCCGTTATACTGCTATTTTTTATTGAAAGTAACTATAAAGGTGGCTGGTTACAGTATCAATCGAAAGCAATTGTTGTCCATAACGAGTATTCTTTCACTAGTTCCATTCTGACAGCCTATTGTGAGACGAGAAATGTATTGCATATTAATGTTATGCATGGTGAAAAGATGTATTATATAAGAGATTCTTATTTTCGCTATGATCGTTGTTATGTGTGGGATGCGTATTATAGAGATCTTTTTATCTCAATGAACGCTGCTCCCTCCCAATTCATCATTGCTCTTCCTCCTTCTATGAAAATTAATTGTGCGAAACATGTGAATGAAGGCTGTTATGCATATTACAAGTATTTTCTTACCTCTCAGACAAAAGAACAATTAGTCAGTATTTCGAATAGCTTGCAATCCTTACTAATGCATGGGCGAAAGGTGAAGTATCGTCTTCATCCTCGCTATAGTGATAGGGAATTGGTAAAACAGATAGTAGGTAAGGAAAATGTGGAATATCCAGAGAAGGTATCAATCCTTGATTCCATTTCCAATATGGATACGGCTATTGGTTTATATACAACAGTCCTTAATCAAGCTTATCATTGTGGGAAAAATGTAATCATTGATGATGTGACCTATCCTAGCGAGGTGAAAAAACTGGAGGAGTTTAAGTATATCATGATACACAAAAAATTGCCTTTATTGTCCGAGTTGATTAAAAAGTAGTTTTTAATTCTTCCTCATTGTCTATCTGCGGAAGTTTTTTTCGAATAGATGGCAATTTTATTTATGGGATTGTCTCTCAATAAATTTTATAATCTTCTAATTTTATGAATATTGCGATTGTAGGCACTGGCTATGTGGGCTTGGTGTCTGGCTTTTGTCGTATTCTCTAATCCATATAAAGTTTCATAGAATAATGAAAAGAAAGATTTGCGTAATCGGACTCGGTTATGTTGGCTTGCCGTTGGCACGCTTGTTTTCCACTAAGTTTGAGACTGTTGGTTTTGACATGAACCAAGCCCGTGTAGATGCGCTCATGGCAGGACATGATGCCACATTTGAGGTGAGTGACGAACTGCTTCAAGACGCTATCCGGAATCATGATTTTATTTGTACTACCGATCTGAAGAAAGTTGAAGACTGCAATTTTTATGTGGTGGCTGTGCCTACACCGGTGGATGAGAATAATCGTCCGGACTTGAAACCGCTTTGGGGCGCTAGCGAGACGGTTGGTAAAGTGATTTCGAAAGGTGACATTGTGGTCTATGAGTCTACGGTTTATCCGGGTGTGACCGAGGAGGAGTGCTTGCCTGTTGTGGAGAAAGTGAGTGGTTTAAAGTTTAATAAGGATTTTTTCGCGGGATACTCGCCGGAGCGAATTAACCCGGGCGATAAGCTTCATACGGTTGAGAAAATTAAAAAGGTTACATCAGGATCTACTCCTGAAATAGCTGATATTGTAGATGGAGTTTATAATGCAGTGCTGGTGAATGGTACTCATAAAGCTTCCTCTATCAAAGTGGCAGAAGCCTCTAAGATCATTGAGAATTCACAACGAGACGTGAATATAGCTTTCATGAATGAATTGGCGAAGATTTTTAATGCTATGGGTATTGATACTAACGAGGTGATTGAGGCTGCTGCGTCTAAGTGGAACTTTATTAAATTGAAACCTGGTTTAGTGGGTGGTCATTGCATCAGTGTGGATCCTTATTATTTGATACAGAAAGCACAAGTTTACGGAGTATTACCACGTGTGATGTCATCCGCTCGCCGTTTAAACGATGGTATGGGAGAATATGTGGCGCATCAAGTTATCAAGCATATGAACTTGAAGGGGGTGATGGTGAAGGATGCGAAGATTTTGATCCTAGGTATTACTTTTAAGGAAAACTGCCCTGATATCCGTAACACAAAGGTAGTGGATATTTACACGACATTGCATGAGTACACGGACAATATCACTGTGTTTGATCCGCACGCCAACGTGGAAGCTGTGAAACACGAATATGGTGTGACAGTGGTAAATATGTTACCTTCAGATAGTTATGACGCTGTTATCCTCGCTGTTGCTCACAATGAGTTTTTGGAGATGGATATGACTTCTTTGGGTAAAGCGAACAGCGTGCTTTATGATGTGAAAGGTATTTTGCCGAAAGAGTTTATTGACGGGAGATTGTAAGATATGTTATCAGTAATTTGTCCTATATACAACGAAGAGAAGTATATCGGCCAGTGTGTTGAGTCGATTCTTGCACAGGATTATCCAAAGGATGATTTGGAGATATTGTTTGTGGATGGAATGAGTACAGATGATACTCGTTGTATTGTAGTTAACTATTCCAATGAATATCCATTCATCAAATTGTTTGACAACCCGAAGCGGATAGTACCTTGCGCCATGAATATAGGCATAAAGGCATCGAAGGGGGATATTATTATCCGTTTGGATGCCCACGCTAGTTATCCGACAAATTATTTCTCGGCGTTGATTGGGCGAATTGTAGAATTAGACGCTGATAATGTAGGGGTGGTTTGCAAAACAGACGTGTTGAATAAAACCCCAAAGACATTGGCTATACGTGAAGTCTTAAGCAACAAGTTTGGTGTGGGAAATTCTGTGTTCCGTACAGGTGTTGATAAAGTGATGAAGGTGGATACTGTTCCATTTGGTTGCTATCGACGAGATACATTTGAGCGATTTGGAATGTATGATGAACGATTAATTCGTAATCAAGACTTTGAGCTAAATTATCGTATAAGAAAAGGTAGTGGACGTATATTTATCGTTCCTGATAGTAATTGTACGTATTATGCTCGCGAATCATTCAAAAAATTGTGGATTCAAAATTATAAGAATGGCTTATGGGGTATTCGTACGGTTCTGTTTACAGGGAATAGCAACTCTTTAGCGTTACGGCATTATATTCCTATGATTTTTGTGTTGTCATTGATAGTTCCTCTGTTTGCTTCTTTACTTTGGGGGCCTTTTATGGGTATTGGAGGTTTGTCTTTATTGGCCTATTTGCTAATGATAGGTGGGGTAAGTTTCTGTATAGCAATACGGAAACATCTTAATATATTATATTTATTGTTGGGGTTTGCTACGTTGCATCTATCGAATGGCTGTGGAATGCTTGTTTCTTTATTTACTGCTAAGTCGTATGTGAGGCGCATTAATGCGCAACGACAATGATTGGGTCTTATTGAGATTGTATTTATTAATCATTCATTTTATGAAAAAGATACTTTTCTCGCCTCCAGATATGTCGGAGGCTGAAATTAATGGAGTGTGCGATGCCTTGAATTCCGGTTGGATCACGACAGGACCTCGTACTAAAGAGTTTGAGCGTAAGATAGCCACTTATTGCCATACGAATAGAGCTGTATGCTTGAATTCGGCTACGGCTTGCATGGAATCAATATTGCGGGTATTAGGAGTTGGGGCGGGCGATGAGGTGATCACTAGTGCTTATACCTATACGGCCACTGCTAGCGTGACTTGCCATGTCGGGGCGAAGGTGGTGATGGTGGATACAGCTCCGGATTCTTTTGAGATGGATTATGATAAATTGGCGAAGGCTATAACCCCTAATACAAAAGTAGTGATCCCTGTGGATCTTGGCGGGGTTATGTGTGATTATGACCGGATTTATGAGGCAGTAGAGAGTAAACGGCATTTATTCAAATCTGCGAATGAGATCCAGAAAGCGTTTGGTAGGGTCATTGTATTAGCGGATTCGGCACATGCCTTTGGTGCTCAATGGCATGGAAAGATGTGTGGTGGGGTGGCAGATTTTACCTCTTTTTCCTTTCATGCAGTAAAGAATTTAACAACGGCGGAAGGGGGGGCTTTGACTTGGCGTACGGTTTTAGGTGTGGATGATGAGACTTTGTATAAGCAATTTCAGCTATTGTCATTGCATGGTCAAAATAAGGACGCTTTAGCGAAGACTCGGCTGGGTGCTTGGGAATATGATATCGTGGCTCCTTATTATAAATGTAATATGACGGATATCATGGCCGCTATCGGTATGGCTCAATTCGAGCGTTATGCGGGAATGCTTTCCAGACGACAGGAGATCATCCGCCGTTATAATGAGGCGTTAGCTACTTATCGTACGCAAACACTGAATCATTTGAATGGGGACCATATTTCCAGCGGACATTTGTATTTGGTGCGGTTATTGGATAAGAGTATCGAACAAAGGAATGAGATTATCATCAAAATGG
>ENA-OVGQ01001977-OVGQ01001977.1-human-gut-metagenome-genome-assembly--contig:-NODE-1977-length-20080-cov-11.474557_pt1 | contig 20080 bp, 12 predicted proteins | sample MGYA00237774_ERZ505427 | MGnify/ENA primary metagenome ERZ505427 (study PRJEB26158, sample SAMN06016404) | human gut metagenome | biome: human gut; feature: ankylosing spondylitis patient; material... | reverse complement strand
ACCCGTACGTCAGTTTAGCAAACTGGTGGTTTCAGCCACTCACCCAAACTTCCTTGCTTCCTTGGAAATCCCTTGGTAGAACCAAGTGTTTTTCTCAATTGCGTTGCAAAGGTAGTGCGTTTTTTTTAATTATGCAAATCTTACGGCTATTTTTTTGATTTTTTTTGTGAGAAAAAGCCTTTAATTTGATGAATTTTATAATAAATTACTTATGTTCAATTAGTTATAACTGCGTGAAAATAATAAATTTTTTATGAGATTTTTTCCTCTCAGGAGCGTTCTGGTTATATAAAAAAGGAAGGGAACGCATGTAGACAACAGAATACACAGGTAGGGCAGGCCATAAAAACGGGCGCAAAGAGGATAAAATCCTTCTGTTTTCATCATCCGCAGGATCCGACGGGCAAAACGAACGCTTCTTTGTTCATTAAGCAAACGGTATAGCAGGTCTGCATTCAATACATTGATACGACGGGAGAGGGCTTTGCGTTTTTGGCTGTCCAGATTCGGAAGTAACGATTGCAGCCTTTTCATTACGGTGATGAAGTCTTCATATCGCTTCTCAATCTCTTTTTCTGAAGGCTGATGCATGCGTGATCCCTCACGCTGGTAATAGGCATATACCACACTGGTCGTAACAACCAGCTTTTGGGGATTCAGATAAAGACGCGCTACAAATTCTTCGTCTTCATGATAAATGTCCGGAGTAAAACGGATGTCGCCCAAAATATCGCGCCTGAAAAAGAAACTCCACGGACTTCCGTGCAGGTTATATCTGAGCATATAGTCATATCCCCGGCCGCGGAAACGGATATGCAGTTTTTCGGTGGGCCGGTCATGATATCCCGTATCCGTCACGTCCGTCTGATTGAATGCAAGCATATCGGGTTTCTCTCTTTCGAGAAGTCGGACACAGGCCAGTAAGGGCGAACGGAACAGGTAGTCGTCAGCATCAACAAACAGGATATATTCATAACGCGCCAGCGTCAGCCCGTAATTTCGGGCTTCCGACACTCCCCGGTTGGATTGGTAAAAATAGTGTATCCGGTCGTCATGAAGTTCTTCCAGCCATTTTCCGGCCTCACTGGAAGGTGTACCGTCATCAATGACGATCAGTTCCCACAAGGCATGGTCGCCGATGGCACGTATACTCTGCACAGCCCTCATCAGAAGCGGCTTGTCCAGATTGAAATAGGGAATGATGATGCTGATTGAGATTTTCATTTGTTGAATCTGTTTCTTAATTTGGCATACCATATCAGGCTGCGTTGTCCGAAAAGAGTATAGAGCAGGGCTTTATGCCACTGTGACCGGCTTTGTCTGTCTGCCAGTGTCCGGCAAAGGTTGATTTTCCGGCCGGGAAGCATGATATGGCCTCCATACTGCAGATACATGATCTGATGGTTGCACATGGACAGATAAAACTCATCAAGCGCCGTAGCTGTAAAAGCCGGATGATGAAGATGAGTGTTATAAAAAGCCAGATTGGCATGCAGCAGGTCGTGAGTGCTTCTTTGCGTAAGGTGCTGGGTGATGCTTTTGGTACGTACACAGTAATAATAGAGGCCTTTGTCAGTCAGCAAAATGCGCCGGGCCTTTTGGAGCACATAGGGAATGGTATAGATATCCTCAAAAAGTTTGCCTTCAGGAAAACAGATGCCCTTCCAGAGCGTGGCCCTGAAAACCTTGTTCCAGGCATAACAGTGGTAATATCCCTTTCTGGCTATCCAGCCTGAATAATCAGTCAGTTCTCCATGACCCGGAACGAACATATAGGCTTCTTCGTGTCCGTGGTGTACATGCACGGGATATTCCACTACGTCTGTATCAGGATGTTCACGCAACAGTCCGGTCAGGACTTCCAGAGTGTCGGGAGCCAGATAGTCGTCAGAATCTACGAATGTGATATACTTCCCAGTAGCCAGTCCGATGCCTACATTACGGGCTTTGCTCAGACCGCCATTCTCGGTGCAGTGCACGACTCTTATGCGAGCGTCCCGTGCAGCCCATTCGTCACACAGCCGGCCGCTCCGGTCGGGACTGGCATCATCCACCAGAATGATTTCCACATCGGCGGTCTGCTCCTTCGAACCAATGCTTTTCAGACAAAAATCCAGATATTCTTCTACGTTGTATACCGGAATGATGATGGTCAGCAACGTTTGTTCGGCAACCGGTTCCATTTTATTTGATTTTTCGTGTCCAGAAGTCTATGTATTTTTGTGCCACTTCACGGTAGTCGTGATGGCGTTCCACGTAAGTCCTGCCTTCCACACTCAGTCGGGCAATCATGTCTGGTTGTCTGACCAGTTTCTCGAGTTGCAGGTAGACATCTTCCTCCGAAGGCTCTACATTGACTATCGGCCGGAGTTCCTTTTCGCCTAATATCTCATAGTTCTCCGGTTCTCCTCCTCCTACCAGCACAAGGCCTTTGGCCATGGCCAGAAGCCCGTTCATGGCCGGTGTATAGGAATATAACTGATCGAGCAGCACATCGCATGAATCAAGCATGGTACAATATTCGGCGTAGGGTACCGACTGTACTTTCAGTATTTCCACACGGTCAGGATAATTCTGGGCCAGACGCACAAGCGCCTTATACATGATGTCCGTGCCTTTATAGGCGTTTCGTGTCCGTTGTATGCCTATAAAAAAGCGGATTTTACCGTCTATATGCCTTGGCTCACGGAAACGTATTTCATCCGTGTTGACCGGAAACGGAATAAAGCAGGTCTTTTCGGGAAATACCGGCCGGTAACAGGCGTCATATTCATAAAGTCCGGTTACAATACCGTCACAGTCGTTTGCAATATAGCGGTTTAATTTGCCGTTTTCGCCATTCAGCCATTCGGCAATAAAGCGGTCGTTATCCTCGTTTTGTCTGATTTTCGCCCCGATGTTAAAATCGGAATAACGGAAGGTCTTGCCGTCAAGTCCGGTCTTGACCCAGTAATAATCCATACCGAAAGCCCCCATAAACATGCTTCTGTTGTGACGACGAAGATAACGGTAGTAAGGATAATGTCTTTCTGCTTTCAGACTCAGAAAGACCGGATTGATGATTTGCACGACATCGTAACCGGTCAGTTTGGGTAACGTAGCCCATAATCGGGCCAGATAGCTTAGTCCGCCTTTGAAATCAAGACTTTTTCTGCGAAGGGAGATGTCCCGGCGGTAACCTTTCCAGAAGTCGCCGTCTGACACGACAGTCACTTCGTGGCCGATCTGTCTCAATCCCTGTGCCAGTGTCCAGTGGACATTGCTATATTCGCCTATTAAGAGAATCTTCATTTTTCGTGTTTGCTCATAATTGATTAAAAATGACGGTTGCAGAAGCGCGGTACGTTACCGGAGTAAGCCTACCCATGTCCTGAAACCGTTAAGAAACAAATATAATGAGATTCGATGGAATGGAAAAAAATAATTGAATAAAAATAGGGCATAAGCCCTAATTTTATTTGTCTTTGAAAAACGATGTCCGCCAATCGTGCTCTACTTTTTGGGATTTGCAGGGAAAAAAGAGCTCGGCGCGACAGCCGGACATTTCAGTTACATGATAAGTGTGACCACAATTCCCGCTATGGAAGAAAGTATAGCCGTTCTTGAGTCCGAAAGGATGACAAACTTCCCGGATGTCAGGACGATAGAATATAATGCCTCTTTTACAGTACAATCAAACCAGCTGTCTTCAATGTTTCATCATTTTTTCTGATATAGGCGTATTTTCAAAGGCGGATTCATCTATACTCGTGACAGATGATGGAATGTGGATACGTTTCAAGCTCTTACAATTCGAAAACACTTCTCTTCCGATCCTTTTCAAACCTTCCGGCAGGCTTACTGTTGAAAGACGATAACAATTTGAGAAGGTGCAATCATTCAAAGAAACTGGTGCTGATAACTGTACTACAGAAAGATTGAAGCAGTCTTGGTATTTGCATATTGCTTTATATCAACCATTTGCGTGTTAAACGGTAGAAAAGTGATAATGGGGATTCTATATAGAATGGAAAAGATGAGGATTTAATATTTTTAACTTTTGTTAAGCTGCCGCAGATTCAACTGGCAACTGCAATTTCCCTTTTTATTGTATAAAGTCCTCTTCGTTTTCCCAAAACTCCTTGATAACGATATTCTTTTGCAGGCTACTCGCTGTAAAGCCACGACTCACAACTGTGAATAGTGCCTACATTTATTAGGTCTTTATAAGCAGGATATTCTGAGCAGCTGTAGTCGTTAACCCAGGAACGCACCGGGGCGGGCTGTCCCGCCTGTATGGTATAAGTGGCGGTTGCACTGGGTCGCACATGAACATCCAGCAGGAACATCCCATCATAAGTCAGCTGACTAGCCTGTTCAATACCAAAGGCATCGTGTACCACAACACCCTTGTTGACGTCAATATCTAACTGACTGGCATCGATGCTCACCAGTTCTTGCCGTTGCTTATCCGTTGTGTTAGTGACGGTTATGGTCTGTGCTTTGAGTATTGACCATTGGGCTGTGCAGAAGATAATCAAATTAATAATGATGCTTTTCATAATTGAAGTTGTTTTAGTCGGAGAAGTGCTTCGAGGTAATAATAGTCGGCATAGATGATGCTTGCATCGATTTCTGACCCTGCGGGATGATGGCCGGTGGAGTGCATGAGGAAAGACACGTTCTTGCTGCGACTCTGATAGCGGTCGGTACTGAGGTCGCGGAGCATTGAGATGGCTGCTTCGCGATAGGTATTTCCTTTCTCCTTATTTACATATTGGCAGAGTTCGAGCAGAGCAGAGGCTACTACGCAGGCCGCAGAAGCATCCTTTAATTTTTCACTTTTCACTTTTAACTTTTCACTTTCCAGAATGTCCATATCCCAGATGGGAACCCAGTCGTCACTTGTCTCGCGGAGGCGTTTCAGATAGATATCTGTCACCTTCTGCGCATGTTCGAGGAATCTCTGGTCACGGGTGAAACGGTAAACCATCGTGTAGCCATAGATGGCCCACGACTGTCCGCGGCTCCACATGGAGGAATCACTATAGCCCTGATGCGTCACACCCTTGATGAAGTGACCGTCGAGCGTGTCATAAACCGCCACATGATAGCATGCCCCATCGGGCCGGAACTGATTCTTCATGGTTGTCTCGGCATGACGAACGGCAATATCCTTCAGCCGCTTGCTGCCTCCGTTTTCAGCTGCCCAAAATAGCAGTTCCAGATTTATCATGTTGTCCATGATGGTGTTATGCCCGCCGTAGTCCTTCACGTGGCGGGGCCAGCTGAGGATGGTGCCCACCTTATTATTATATAATGTAGCGAGGGAATCGGCGGCTTGCAGGGCGAGTTGCTTGTAGTGTTCGTTCTTGGTCACCTCATATCCTTTCAGCATGGAATTGATGGTGATGAAGCCAAGGTCATGGTCAAAAACGGGATTATTAATGATTGATTCGATGGCTTCGGTATAGCCCGTAGCAGCCTGATTGACAGCCTCGCTTTTGTTATAGTCGAAAGCCATCCATAGGATACCTGGCCAGAACCCCGAGCACCATTCTTCGGCTTTGGCCTTGCGACAGTTCCATACCTGTCCGCCAGTAAGGATGTTACGCGGCATCATCGTGAAATCGTAAGGACGCAAGGCTTCCAACGCCCTGTCCACCTGACTGCTGCAATAGGCCAGCTGCTGGTTGGCATTGAACTGCCTTATATCCTTGGTAAAGACCACACCACTGACGTGATTACCCACAAACATCGGCACATAGTCGGCTGTGGCATACCAGCGAGGCTTGCCGGGCATATTGTCATAGACAGGCAGCCCGTTGATCTTCAGTCCCTCGAAGGTGACGTTGCGCACCATGTGGTCTTTGTCGTAACCATTGATGATGGACATATTTGGCAGCCCGCCATAATACCTGATATTTCGGAAAGTGACATCTTCTACGCCCCTACCCGGAGCCGTGCAGTATTTCTGGTTGTAACCCACCTTTACCTGCGCAATGCAACCAGTCTCGATTTGTTCAATTCGAATATTGTCGAAGAGTATATCGCGCACCAGATTGCCGTCACCACAATTGATAGCCAGACAGCCTTGATAATCCACCTGTGGTTCTGCCTGCCCCAAGATGTCGATGTTCTCATAACGCAGATTCTCTATGGTGTCGCCCACCTCCGGGTTGCCGTGAATGCCGATGAAGATGGGATGTGCCACATCAGCCCATAGTGTGGAGTTCCTCATCCGCACATTTCGGGTGTTGCCGCTAAAGCCTTTGCGGGTAGCATAGGCCGTGGTGCAGTCATCAGAATTACGACAGAACACGCGGTCGTAGAGAACATTGGAGGATGCAAACACATTCAGCCCGTCGCCCCAGCTGGGATGCGAAATGCTCCTTACATCGTGAAGCGTCACACCGTCACTGCCGCCCACAGGACAAGTATTGACGAGGAGTCCGTCAATCAGCACGTTCTTCGAGCGATAGACATGAGCGCCTTCATAGCCACTTGCAGGACGGGCCACGCCGCGCCCGAGGATGCTTACGTTCTCAGCATCATTGATGGCAAAGGTGCCGGTAAAGTAGCTGCCGCCAGCGAGATAGACGGTTGTGTTTGATGGCACGTATATGGTATCCTGCTGATGATAGAACCCAGGAGCGTAGTACTTGAACTCTCGTCCTTGTGACTTCGCCTCCCGTTCAGCGTCTTCTTTGCTCACAGGCGGTTTGGAGGTAAATACGAGGAGATTGTTGGTGATGTCCCCGTCCAACTCCACACTCACATTCTCTGGCTGGAAGAGCAGGAACTGCACGGTCGAGTCGTTCTGCACGTTGGCAATTGTTCCGCGATAGTCTGGGCGAATCCTTGCCGACTTGAATTTCCGGTTCTTGCTAATGACTTTCACGAACACATTACCGGTGAAGTCGAAGAAGCAATAAGAGATCTCTGAAATGGCGTGCTTACCGCTACCCACGGAGGCATTCACCTTGGCCATATACGTATCTATTTTTGTCCATTCATGCTTGCCGCTTGGCAGGATATAGACGTCATAGTCGCTTTTCAGAGGCGCACCCTTGGGGGCGGGGTAGGTGAACACTTGATGGAGTTTCTGTCCCTCCACGACCCCTGGTGCCTGGAAGGTCTCCCACTCGGCACGTCCGCTGATTTCACCTCGCTTCACAGCTTTCTGTCTAAGAGCTAGCACCTGCTTTGTGTAAGGCATCTTCTGCCCCTTTCGCTTCACGTAGTGGTTGTAAGGCAGTTCGTAGATGTCCCAAAGCTTGCCGCGTCCCATCGCGCCCGGCTCCGTCCAGTCGTTGTAGAGTCCTGTGCAGTCGGTCCATGTCTCGAAAGGCACATCGTAGCCGAGGTTGTACTTGGCCGTGTATTCAATGCCCTTCAAGAGACGGTTGTCAAGTGCGCCCCACAGGTCGTCTCCCTGCTCCCACGCCATCTCGCAGATCTCGCACAGGGCTGAGAGTCCCAGTTGTGCATGCCCCTGGTCGCGTCCCGTCTCTTGGCACTGCCCAGTCTCACTGACATAGTTGGGTAGCGCTCCGTTGTCGTTGGCATGAAGATAGTAGTCCACAGCCTGACGGTACATTACCGTGTCCTCCGTTGCAATAGCAGCAGCCATACGGAAACGGTTTACTATAGCACCCCAGTTGCCGTTGGCATACGGGCTGTCCGCCTCAAACTGGTTCATGGTAGGTATCATAGCACGTTTGAGCATGGTTTCCCAAGTTGTTGTTCTATATGCCTTCTCAACCATCATTGCCCTACACAGCCAATATCCTTGTATTAGGCACAGTGGAGCATCGTGTCCGTCGAGCCGTTGCAATGTGTCGGCGTATGCATTGATAATCCTGCAGGCTGCATCGTGCTTTCCTTCTTTTGCAAAATCCCATGCTGCCTTCATATCGCGTTCACTTCCACCTTTCGTGAAAGCGTATTGGCCGTCGCGAGCAACCACCTCGTATGGGCCTGCCATCTTATAGTCTGTCTGTGCAAATGAATATATGCCTGATACAAGGGCAAACGTTGCTGTAAGGAGAATCTGTTTCATCGTTTATTTTGAAATGGGTTTAATATGTAAAGCGGCACCGCCAGAGGGCTGAAGCTGGAGTGTAATCGCCTTGCAGCTTTGTATGTTTTTCTTTTCTCTTTTCACTTTTGAGCGTGTGTCAAGCGTTGGATCATCGCTGTAGATTGCAACCTCGTATTTGCCCTTTGGGAGATAGTCCGTGGGAATACTTACGGTACGGGCTTCAGGTCCGTTCAACACACCTACGAACCATTCCTCTCCGCTCCGACGTGCCTGTACGATGTACTCGCCAGGAACGCCGTCAAGGGCGATGCTTTCATCGAAGACCGTGGGGCAATCACGCCAGAACTGCAGTTCGCCAAATTGGTCGGAAGCAGGCCAGAGTCCATCGTATAGTTGCGGATCGTCGTACCAGAACAGGAACTGCAGTGGGGAATAATACACCACGGGCATGGCCAGTTGGTGTGCGAAAGTCCCTTTCTTGCGATTGTTGTAATATGTAGGCGTATAGTCGGCAGGGCCGCACAGGAAGCGCGTGAAGGGCAATACAAGGTTGTGATAAACGGGCGGCATTTCCTCCTGCCCGCCAATCCCCTCGCAGGTGAGTAGGTTGGGCAGTGTGCGGTTGACTCCCGTGGGACGATATTCATCATGAATATCCACCATCAGATGATATTCCGCGCACTGGCGCACAACATCATGCAACCATGTGCTCCACATCTGGTTGCCCACCTGTACAAAACCAAACTTGATACCGCTGACACCCCATCGCTCATACAATGGCAAGATGCTGTCGAGTTGTTGGTAGAGCGCGCGCTGATTCACATAGAGCCACACACCGAGGCCGTGACTGCGAGCCGAGTCCACGACTTCGGGGATGGTGAAGTCGCGCTCGGGAGAAACACTGAGTGCGCTCGATGCCATAGCCATCTCTGGCCCATACCAGCGTGCATCCAATTCGATGAACTGGAACCCCATGCGCTCGGCGAAGCGGATGCCTCGTAGGATGTAATCGCGTTCCAGGCGGCCACAACGATAGGCCTTGCCTGGACGGACAAATTCAAAGTTTAGAGTGGAGTGTTTATAGTTGAGAGCAGAGACCGGCGCGTTGAGGTTCTGCACCAAGTCTTTATGATTGATGAGATCCACAGCACGATGACCGGCCATCACCACTCGCCAAGGTGTGGCATAGGGCGACATCACCTCTGCACCGCTGAAGAGCGACACCTGCAAGGTATTATCGCCTACGGGACGGAACTTTCCACGGGCGTAATCTACCATGGCGGCTTCGAGCAGCACCACCCACGTGCCTGAGGGCAGATGGAGCAGCAGGGGACGCTCGCTCTCCTCATGCAACTCTTTCAGCGGCAGTTCGCGATACTGGTCTTGTGCCCATGCGGCATGGAATACTGTGCTGCCCTCGGGCATGGTGAACGACGTGCGCTCGCTGCTGATGTTCAGAAAGAGGCCGTTGCTCTGTTCAGGAAACGCATAGCGCATGGCCACGCCCTCGTCGTATGCACGCACCTCGATGTCCATGCAGTAGAAACGTCGCTTGTCGAACTCGTAGCCGGCGGCACGGTTGTCTGCTTCACCCTTAGTAAAGTGCAGTGTCAGTTGCCGGTAGTGGTCGCGAACGGATGCGTTCTCACCATATAGCGGAGTCCACGTAGTGTCACGCTCGCAGGTTTCACAGCTCTTCAGACGGAGGTTGTCGCCCCACGAGCGGCAGGAGTCGTTGGGGATACCCAATGCCGACTCGAACAGGCGATTGTCGATTTCCACACCCAACTCGCCGTCGGAAACGATACGCTCTTCGTGGAAGGTGATGTCGTACCCAATCCGGCCTTCTGTGGCATGTAAGGTGAAGGTGTAACTGCCATCGGGCGAGCTGACCGTTTGCGCCAGACAAGCATCACACGTCAGTAGTGCAAGCAAAAGGATTCTTGTTCTCATTTCAGACAGATGTGTATGGGTTGTACGATTCGTTTGTGTGTGGCATCGCCTTCAGTCACGCTGGCTACCCATGCCGAGTGGCTGCGCTTGGGGTTGTCCAATCCGCAGTCATAAGGAATAATTTCGAAGGTCTTCTCTCCCACCTTGCGGACCGGACCGCAGATGTAGAAGGCTTCCTCGCCTTGTTCTACGTAGAAAGTGTCGCCGATGTCCAGATGCTGGAGGTCGAGGTTCACGATGTCCTTCCGCACATCCTCCTTGCCATCAGTCTCAGCATAGCGGGCAGCGGTGAGGCGTGCCATTTCCTCGTCGATGTACCAAAAGGATGTGTGTGGGTCGCCTGTATATTCAGTCCACGGAGCAGGCGGTTCCTTAGGAAAAGCGGAGATGGGGTCGCCCTCTTTGTCGCTACCCAAAGGGCTGCCGAGGCGCCAACCGTCAGAAGGATTAAGGCGGCGTAGGCTCTCGCCTCTCTGCTCCCATACCTTTTGTATAAACATTCCGATATAATCTATCGTGGCATCACAGAGGTCGAAATGTCCGCTGCCGGCATCGCAGAGCAGGGAGATACACGAATTGGGATACATCATTTGAAAGGCCATGGCCGGACGCACGCGGGCCTGCCACCACTCGTATTCTCCGATGACCATCAGGCTGGGAATGCCGTTGATGTTCCGTGTCCGTCCCCACTCTACGTTGGCTGTTCCGTAGCCACAGAGGTTGGTGCGCGGAGCATCGCCGTGGAAACTAACGATGGCGAGGGTGCGCTTTGGATTCCATGCCGCGAAGTTCCAAGGGAAGGTGGCCTGTGCCGAATGACCGAATGTCACTATAGGCACCGATGCAATCTCCTTGTGACCGCTTTGTCCGGCTAGCCCCACCATCATCTCCTCAAACGTCTGCTGACAACCCGTCGTGGGACTCCAATTCTGTGAGAACCAAGGTGCCACCCAGATGAGTGCTCCCCCTAATTCCGTCATCTTTTTGCGGAAACGCGAGCTGCGCAACAGGGCTTCCTCCGTCATGTTCTGCTGTGCCAGCACGGCAAAGTTCACGTGCTTACAATTTTCTGGAATCCACAGGAACGCATTCGGAGCCTTGCCCGTCTCGTCACTGACGTAGCCCGTGAGTGCCACCGAGCATGTCCAGTCACCGAACTTGCCTAATGCCATCACGGGGTGAATGGCGCATAATGTCAGAATAACAAACAACAGTCTTTTCATCTTATGGGGCTTATTAGAAAGCGTAATTTATAGTCCTTGTATTGAAGTCGGTAGTGTCCGAGAGCCTGTCCCTGGCGAGTCCAGCTGTCAATGCCTCCTAAGCCGGTATGGACAGCATCTATAAATATATTTACGAAAGCAGAAAGCCGCAAGTCGGCAGGATGTCGCTGGTGCTTGGTGTCGCCCTCGTCAAGTTCTTCCAGGTCGTATGGCAAGGCACTGGCATAGAAGGGTGTATCAGACGAAATCATCCATCCCCTGCCATCGGCCCGCAACTGCTGCCACCAGCGCATATCGCCCTTAGTGCCTGTTTCCTGCGGTCGGATATAAGGATAGAACTGTTCGTCCACGGTCTGCTCATAAACGCCTATGCGCTGCGAGCCTTTGCGGTCGGCATAGTTCTCCACCGGTCCACGGCCATAGTAACGGCTCTTCTGCATGGCGAGGGGTAGTTGAAGCATCATGCCGAAACGCGGCAGGTCGGGCATCTTTGCGCCCGGTGTGGTTTTCATGCGCAGATCTACGAGGAGCGAACCGTCTGGCATGATGTTGTAGATTAGAGTTAATGTGGCCTGGACTTCGGGCATTTCATACACACAACTGACGGCAACCGTCTTGTCCTTGTTTGTCGTAGTTACTGATGTTAGTCTCATGGTGGGCTGTCGCCACACCTTATTGGTCTTCTGAAGCTCGGCTCCCATGTCGTTGTCGGTGACAGCACGCCAGAAGTTGGGTTTCATGCTGCCGCCTTCTCCCAGCAATGCCATGCCTCCCGCCTCATAGTGTTTCAACAAGCCCGTCTGCTTGTCGAAGATGGCGCACAACTGTTCGCCCGTGATGGTGATGGCATCATCACTCTCTTCCACCTTCAGTGCCTGCTGGTTGTTAGCTACAGCAGTCTGGCCATCTATCCATGGGGATGAGGGGCTTTGCTGGCGTACCGTGAACTGCTCATGTGCTATGCAATAGCCTGCTGGCAGGAGAGGCTCGCTTTTCGTCAGCAGGAAGTCGATGTTCAGCATGACCTCCTTTTCCTCATCAACCTCATTGAGATGATAGGGAAGTTGCAGTTCAGTCTCGCCTTGAGGGACAACAGTAGGCAGTTGCACTGTTCCCTGCTCTACGGGCAGGCCGTCGGCCACGAGTGTCCAACGCAGTTCCTGGTTAGCAAGCGTGCGGAAGAAGTTTTCGTTCTTCACCCGTATGCGTCCATCCGTCAGGTCAGCCGGAGTCACCCAGATGTTCTGGTAGAAATACTTCACCTCGTGGGCATGGGGATTGGGCTTGCGGTCGGGACTGAACAGACCGTTGCAATTGAAGTTGTTGTCCGACGGGTCGTAGCTGTTATAGTCGCCGCCGTAAAGGTAGGACCCAGGTCCACGCAACCCTTGGTCAGCAAAATCCCAAATGAAGCCACCCTGGAACTTAGGATAGCGGCGCACCAGGTCCCAATATTCCTTGAAACCGCCCATGGAGTTACCCATAGCGTGGGCGTACTCACATAGGATGAGCGGCTTCCGATCTTCGGGTTCCTCGCTCTTGGCGTAGTATTCACAGCCGCCTTGCGACAAATACATCGGACAAAAGATGTCGGTGTTACCATCTTTCTTGGCCTGCTCAAACTGCACGGGACGACTCTTATCTACGCTCTTTATCCATTGGTATGCAGCAGTGAAGTTCGGGCCATCGACCGTCTCGTTGCCTAAGCTCCAGATGATAATGCTGGGGTGGTTGCGGTTCAGACAGACATTGTGCTGGTTGCGCTCCAGTATCTGACGTGCAAAGAGCGGTTTGCGGGCCTCGGAGTCCTCTTTGTACCAGAAACCGTGGCTCTCCTGATTGGCCTCGGCGCAGACATAGATACCGTACTCGTCGCAGAGGTCGTACCACAACGGGTCGTTGGGATAGTGGCTGGTGCGCACGGCATTGATGTTGAACTGCTTCATCAGCCGTATGTCCTGCAACATGCGTTCGCGGCTCACCACGTAGCCTCCGTCCGGGTCCAGCTCGTGCCGGTTCACACCTTTTATATATATAGGTTGTCCGTTCACCAGCAGTTGCGACCCTTTTATCTCGATATGGCGGAAGCCGACGCGCTGGCATACCACTTCTTGCACTTCCTTATTCTTTCGTGCCGTGACGATTAAGGTATAGAGGTTGGGGGTCTCTGCCGTCCAAGGCTTGATGTCGTTCACATCCACTTCCCTGCCATCCCTGTCTGTCAACCGCTGTTCTATCGTCAGGCCTTTCGAGGCTTTCACCTCCACATCCAGGATTCCTCTTCCATCTGCATAGTCCTGAGTGATGATGATGTCGTCGATATGCTTTTTCGGACGGGCATAGAGGTAGCACGACCTGCCCACACCACTCAGCCGCCAGCAGTCCTGGTCCTCGCAGTAGGAGCCATCGGACCAGCGGAACACTTGAAAGGCCAGCAGGTTGCAGCCTTTACGTAGATAGGGTGTTATGTCAAACTCAGCAGCCACCTTTGAGTCCTCGGCGTACCCGGCAAACTTCCCATTCACCCACAGGTAGATGCACGAGGATACAGACCCGAAATGAGCGATGACCTGCTGTCCTTCCCAGTTGGCTGGGATGTCGATGCTGCGGCGATAACTTCCTACATGATTATCCTTCACAGGCACTTCTGGCGGATTGTTCTCGAAATGTCCGCGCCAGGCGAAGCCGATGTTCACATACACCGGGTCGCCGTAGCCGTTCAGCTCCCACAGACCCGGCACGGCCATCGCCGTCCACTGGCTGTCGTCGAAGTCGGTGCGGTAGAAGTCCTGCGGCCGCCCGTCGGCATGTTCGCTCCACAGGAACTTCCACTGCCCCTCGAGCGAGAGGTAGCGGCTCGAAGCCCTCATGTCGCCACGCCAGGCCAGCGCCTCGTTCTCGTAGGCGAAGAACGACGTGTGCAGCGGCAGACGCTGCAGCTCGTTCACCTGCATGTCGTGCCATTCCGTCATCGTGGGGACTTGCCCCTTGGCAGCCTGTGGCAGAAAGGACGCTGCCACGAGCGCGGCAAAAAGATGGTTTCTCATAATCATTTTATGTTACGATGTGTTATCTGACAATAATTTTTTTTCCGTTACGGATATATATACCATTAGTTGCTTTGCTGACCCTACGACCGCAGAGGTCATACACGGCTGAAGTTTCAGGATTCGAGTCACCAGTTTCAACGGAATGGATGCCTGTGGCAGTAGCCTTGCGTCCAAAGAACTGCACCTCAGCCACGTTGCAGTTGCCGCCATCGGGGCCTATGTAGCGCAAGTAGCGGAAAGCGGTAGGCTCTTCAATAGTTACGGAGGTCATGGTGGCTTCGGCTGGGTCTTCGGCGATGGTGTAAAGTGTGACGGCATTGGTAAAAGCGCGTGTGGCAGCCCCTTGGAAGCGTCCGCCGTTCATGCGGCTGGCAAAGCCCTTGCGGGGGCAGAAACGTATCTCCGTCACTACAGCATCATTATCGGATCCAAGGTCGAGACCGGTCCAGGCACCGTTGCTCTGAGCAGCATCGAAGTAGGTGGTGAGGTCGCCATCGAAGGCTGCCTTACGCGTGGTGTTAGAGTTGTTGTTCCAGGAACCTGTTGTGCCGATGACAGTACCCGTGAGCTGCTCGATGTGCACGATGTCAACCGTTGCTGCTTCGCTTTGATCGCTCTCTTCATCGGCGACCACCGCGCTGATGGTATAGCTGTAGGTGGCTTCGCTTAGGCCGCTGTCATCGTAGCTGTTGGTTGTTGTCTCACCGACGAGCTGGCCGTCGCGGTAGATAAGGTATTTCTCTGCTCCATAGATGCCAGTCCAAACGAGGTGTGCCGTTGCTCCCAGAACGCAGGTGGCTGTGAGACCGATGGGCGTGGTGTTGGTGGCAGCTTGCTCCGTTGCGGGCTCGAAGGTGACGTGGTCGAACGAGGCCGTGTAAGTCTCGCTCGCGCAGACGAGCATACCGATGTAGACCGTCGTAGGCAGTGTCACACTGAGTTGCTGGATGAGGTGCCACGTCTCGCCGTCGCGGCTCTGGTAGGTTCGAACTGTACTTCCCTTGCGCTCAATGCGCATCCACACGGGGGCGTAGGTGAAGTCATCTCCAGTCTTCCAGTTGGTCTGATTGCCAGATGCTGTGCGCGAGACAGTCTGACAGTAGCGGTGTCCTGTGCCTCCGAGGGTGATGGCCACCTGTGCCGAACCGCTGCTGAGCGAGCCGCGTAGCATGATGCCCACAGCATCGAAAGTCTCTTCGGTGGAAACGAGGCGCACGGTGAGCGTTCCGTTGCCCTTCAGACAGCGATAGACGAAACCGTGACCTTCGTCGTTGCGGCGGAAGCCGTTGCCGCCACCTTCAACGGTGAAGGAGTTCTGAAGGCTGTTTGTGTAGTAGCCTGTCGTCCATCCGTTGCCAATATTGGCCGTCTTCCATCCGTCGGGCAGACCGCCCGTCTCAGGCACATAGACGCTGACGATGTCGGAGGGCTCGGCTTCGCCGGCACGGTTGTAGAGCACCACCTTATAATAATAGGTACGTCCAGCCTCCACCGTCTCGTCGCGGTACGATTTGCGCAGATAGTCCGATTTGTCGGCAATAGCGACGAAGCGTTCACCATCCTCGCTGCGCAGAACCTTAAACCCGCTGGCATCATTGCGATGGGTATCCTTCCACGAGAGCCATACGCTACCCACACCGCCCTCGGCAGTCAGTTCCTCGGCAGCGGCGGGCACCTCGGTAACAAGGGGAGATGTGGCAGCGTCGATGGTGTAGAACAAGGTTCCAAACTCAGGCCCGTCCTCGGGGCGTGAAAGGCGAGCGTAGGCTGTCACACAGGGGAAGAGCGTTTCCATGTCAAGCCCTTTCACCTCTTTGTAATGGTGATAAATCTTTTCGTAGCAGCGGGAATCGGGACGCAAGCGGAAGCCGTTGTTGTGGGTGGAGATGTAGTACCATGATGAACTGCCGTCGGAAGCGTTGACGGGTTCGTAGTAGAGGCTCTCATGTCCGAGATTGTAGGTACACCAGTACTCGAAGCCGTGCAGCAGACGGTTGTCACCTTCGCCATAGAGGTCGTCGCCCTGACACCATGCCATCTGTGCCATCTGTGCTAGTGCGCCCAGTGTAAGCATGGCGTGGACATTATCACGTCCCATCTCCTTCACCTGGCCATTTTCGGCAATACTGTTATAGACGGAACCGGGGATGGAGGGCGTGCGGAAATAGGAGAGTCCCTCCTCGTAGATGGCCTCGTCATCTAAAAGCACACCCGCAGCCAGCACGGCAGCCATCGCGGGTGCCGACCATGATGTCATAGGATTCGTCTCGGCCTGTGACTTACAGGCGGGATAGAGGATATTGCGCACCATTGAGAGAAAGTTCGTGAGGTCGCTCTCTGCCCATCCCTCGTAGAACGAGCCGTCCTCATAGCGCAACATCTCGGCTGCCATGCACATCGTTACCGAGGGGAACTGAAACAATTCAGCCTTTGCCGTTTCTACCTTGTTACCCCAGGCCGAAAGCAGCTTTACGGCATGATTGGCGTAGCGTGCCTGCCCTGTGACATGCCATTCTATAGCCTCGATGAGTGCAGTTGTGGCATCAGCATCGGCACGCTGGCGGTTGCCATCACTGCCACCGATTTCTGTGGAGGGGTTTGCCGTTCGCGTGCAGTTGCCGTAGGAGGACGATTGCAGTTCCTTCCAACTTGTGAGCCACGGCTCGTCCTTCTGAGCAACATGTTGCTTGATACGATTCATGTCGGTTTTGACAAGGATGCTGCCAGGGTGGTTGAACGCGCGCTGCGCTAACGCTGGCACAAGTGAAAAAAAGTGGATAGTGCTAAGGAACACGAGAGTGAGGATGATGCGCTTCATATTTTTTGCTTATTTATGTTTTGCGATATAAAATTATGAATTTGTTATATATTGTTCGTTCTGATTTGTTCGAAACCACCTAAAATATGGTTTACACCGATAAAATGGATAGTTTTGTACATCGTATGAACGATTTTACACGTCTTTTTGCAATTTTATCCAAGATTTTTCCTACTTTTGTATTCATAAATCATAGATTATAGCATGAAACGCTTCCTGCAAATAATCCTTCTATTATATACTCTCGGCTGCGCATCCGAGTCGATGGCACAAGTCGAGTGGCGGCATTACACCCCCTGCGACGGTTTGCCGACCAATGAGGTACGGCAGGTCGTGGAATTGCCCGGAGGACAAATCATGGTCAACTGCGAAGGTGTCTTCTGCCTATTTGACGGAAGAGTTTTTCATGCCATAGAGTGTAATCGCAGCCAAATACATGCCCTCAAAAACTATGTGGGTTATGCCCATCTGTGGCAAGGCGATTCGTTGCTATGGCTGCGTGATTTCTATCACCTCTATTTATTTGACGCGCGAACGCGAACCTTCCGTTATGATATAGAGAAGCGGCTGACAGATTCCAAGGTCAGTGCATTGGTGCGAGGAGAGGGAACAGATGAGCAAGTGGACGAACACTGGCAGCCGTTGACCGACAGCCTGGGCGTTTCAGCATTGGTAGCCCATGCCATCACCGACCGTCAGGGTGGCCGCTGGATAGGTACCCGTGGCGAAGGGCTTATTTACATCCGTCCGCAACGTCCGAAGGCACATTTTGTCGGACGCAACGACAGCCTACTCTGCGCCGCGCGCTACATGATGGACTCGCACGCACGAGCTTGGCAATGCACACAGAACGGACTCATCTGCCGGCCACAGTCATACATTCTCTGTCCTGCCGATGAAGCCCAGCTCTACGACAAGGAAAATGTCGCCGGTTTAGATAACAATTGGATAACGTGTATCACAGAACTGCCTGACGGGCGTATGTTGCTTTGCAGCAATGGCAACACCCTCGGCTATTTCGACCCTGGAAGCCGCTCGTTCGATGCCCTCAGCCAGAAGCTGCCGCAGATAGGCCACAAATATCGATGGATTGTCGGAGCCTGCCCGCTGACGAATGACGTGGTGCTTGTGTATTCACAGAACGGCACTTTCCTGCTCGATGTAAAGAACGATGCCATCAGCGATTTTACCCCTTCCCATGATATTGCACGATGGACTGAGAAATATAATTGTGTTCTTCTCGACAGCAAGAACAGACTTTGGCTGGGAACGCAGAACGGACTCTTCCTAATTCCTAATTCACAATCCGCAATTCATAATCGTGCCGAGGTTACTCGTGTAGACGGGTTGGCCAACAACTGCATTCGCAGTCTTGTGGAGGACAAGGAAGGGAATGTGTGGGTGGGCACCTCGAATGGAATCAGCAAAGTGACTCGTGAGCTTTCTACGCTGAATCTCTCGCCATACGATGGCGTGCCGCAGATTTCGATGGAAGAGCGGGCAGCTGTATGCTTGGATGATGGCAGTCTGGTGTTCGCACTGCGCACAATGAGTCTCGTCACTTTCAGACCGGAGTGGTTTTCAGCTGATAGCGTTTCATACCCTGTGCAACTCGTGGGGGTTGAAATCAATGGACAACAGCACCTCTCGTCATGGGGAGAGAGGGTACAGAAATTCCATTACACGCAGAATTACTTCACGTTTAATGTCTCTGCCCTCAATTACGCCAACCCTGAGCACACACACTATCGCTACCGCTTAGGTGGACTTGAAAACTCCTGGCACGGCGATATTAGCGGGATGGGGCTTGCCACAGCCACCTATAGCGCCCTGCCGCCAGGAGATTATGTCTTTGAAGCCCAATGTGCTGTCTCTGACGGAGAATGGGGCCAACTCTTGCAGATTCCTTTCACCATCAGTCCGCCCTGGTGGCTGACCTGGTGGATGAAGATGATCTATCTTCTCATGGGGCTTATGGGGCTGACAGGGCTTATAGGAATCTATTTTAAGAAGAAGCGCGCACGTCTTGAGGCAGAAGCAGAGTCCCGTGTCAATCACCTTTTTGAACTACGTGAGCAAGCCCGTCATCAGTTTGTGGAAAACGTGCGCATCGATGCATCCAAGATAGGAGTCAACAGCGAGGAAGAGAGCCTTGTCGCGCAGCTCCTAAAAGCTTTAGAGCAGAACCTCGGCAACAGCGAATACTCCGTTGATCAGCTGGCCCGTGACGTGGCTCTCGGACGTACCAACCTCTATAAGCGAATGCAGACTATGTTGGGCATTACCCCCAATGACTTCATTCGCAGTGTCCGCCTCAAACGTGCTGCAATCCTTCTCTCAGACACGGAGCTGCCTATTGTTGAAATATCCGAACGAGTAGGTTTCAACACACCCCAGTATTTCTCCACCCAATTCAAGAAGATGTTCGGTGTTACGCCATCGGAATATCGGAAGCCAAGTAAGCAGGAAACCGTTTATAGCTCATAAACACAAATAACCTGATATAGTCGGATTTATATCGCTCTACAGTTCTTGAACACAATAGAACGATAATATTACATGACATCACTATTGGAACCAATTGAAATACACATAGGCAACAATCTCCATCACAATCGTTATAATCTACAGAAGGGACAGTGAAGCAACTATGTAGAAGACTTTATCAGACATCCAAACACCTTCGTTGTGTTTCACGATGTCTGTTAGCCGTCGGCTGTGCTTCTGCCAACTCGCTTCTTGCTGTTGGTGATGGTCGGCAAGTTTCTGTTTCTCCTGTAGTAGTAAAAGCGAGCTGCTGTCTTTTTTCATTATGGTGTAATTGAATCCATTCTCAGAGAATGAACCGTCTGCAAATGCCTGGATGACTGTAGCCAAACAAAGCAATGCAAATATCGCTTTTCTTGTTGATATGATTTTCATCTTTTAAAATGATTTGTTTTGTAAAGGAATGTGGATATGTTTCATCATTTTTTCTGATATAGGCGTATTTTCAAAGGCGGATTCATCTATA
>ENA-OVGQ01001973-OVGQ01001973.1-human-gut-metagenome-genome-assembly--contig:-NODE-1973-length-20113-cov-3.498704_pt1 | contig 20113 bp, 17 predicted proteins | sample MGYA00237774_ERZ505427 | MGnify/ENA primary metagenome ERZ505427 (study PRJEB26158, sample SAMN06016404) | human gut metagenome | biome: human gut; feature: ankylosing spondylitis patient; material... | reverse complement strand
GAATCTGCCACACTCCTATACCAATTAGTATCTATAATCTCTGAAATTGGTGCCAGCGTGTCACCATGCTTGATCATATCCTTATCTACATAAATCGTAGCTTTGCCAACATCGTTGTGAAAATATTTCAGTGAAGCAAGCATTGGGTCAAGTATCGTAACAAGCTGATTGTACATCTCATACACTGAATCATACTGGTATCCAATCACTTGTGAGATTGTCTGGTTGTAGCAAATATAGTTATTTAAATTTGTGTAGATTGCAAGCTTGTTTTCCATTGAGGCAAGTGCCTGATACAGATACGATTCCATACTGTTTCTCTCATTTTGCAATAAAATCTGCTTCATCTGAACATAAGTAACTGACAGCACCGCCACAACAGGAAGAAAACCTGACAGCGCATATACAATGGCCAGCTTATAACCAAGCCTTACATTTCTAAACCAGCTGACAATTCGGCTGCCAAGCTTACTCTTCTTCAATCATTTCATCCCCGCTTTCTCTAAATTTTTGTGGACTAATTCCATAATACCCACGAAAGCTTGAGCAAAAATATGAAACATTTGGATAACCGCATGCAGTGCTTATATCTACAATTTTCATCATCGTCTGCTCCAAAAGCTCCTTTGCCTTTTCCATACGAACGCTCTTGATAAAACGATTCAAATTCTGACCTGTTTCTTTTTTAAATACACTGCTTAAGTAGCTTGGAGCCATATAGACAAGCTCACTTAGTCGCTCCACACTCATTTCATCTCCATAATGAGCAGCAATGTAGCGCTTGACAGCCTCCACCTCACGATGGCCTGTCTGTACTCTTCCTGAAAATGTCTTTTCCAATAGATTTATGGAATCGCTTACAATATCTGTAACCTGAACAAAGTCAAATGAACGATAAAGCTGATCAATCTTCGTATTTAACTGCTTCTCTCCCTCTCCTGGTACTGCATCATAAATATCCTTTAGTAAGTTGGCAAATAAAAATTTGATATACATCTGGGAAAATGCAGTCTGGCTTTGGTATTTCTGGCTGAAACGCTCAAAATGATCACGCAGGCTCTGAACATCCTTCATTCGAATATCCTGCTTCATCTGCTTAATTAATGTATCATCATCTATTTTAATGATCTCACAATCACTGCTCTTCATTCCACTGTAAAACAGTCTGACATTCGGATGATAAAATTTATTTTCCATAAGTTCCTCAAGCTCATCCATTGCGCAAATAATCTGCTCTGCGCATGAAATTTCTGAAGAAATGGATATTGTACAACTATTTTCATATTCCTGTTTAATCTGATCTAGCAGCTTATTTGCAAACTCAATAGGATCAATAAATCTATCTTTTAATAAGATGATAGACTGCTGCGGAGTCAGATTTAAATAAAGAAAGGCTTCGCTGTCGCAAACTTCTTTCATTTTTTTTGCCAGAATGCGCTCCTGCAAATCAACACCATTTTTTCCGAAAAAATCATCATCTGTCTCAAGCATTAGAATACGGCAAAAGCAATCAACGTCTGATTTTGTCAAAACACCGCCGCTTTTCTCAAGCACTTCTGCTACATTTACTCCATTTACAATCTGATATAGTGCATGCTCACGCATTTGCTGCATACTCTTTTTTTTCATATTTTTCTCGGCACGTTCTGCTTCAAGCTCCTGAATGACCCGTGTAATAGTCTCTTTAAACTCACTCGGATCAACTGGCTTTAAAATGTAATCAGAAACACCTAGACGCACTGCTTTTCTGGCATAGTCAAACTCACTGCAGCCCGAAAAAATTACGCATTTCATATCCTCGTTTCTGTCGTCTTTTTTACATTCCTCTATCAGCTGAATGCCGTCCATAAATGGCATCTTTACATCTGTAAGCAAAATATCTGCCGTATGATCCTTTAAATACTCAAGCGCATCCCTTCCATTTGCAGCCTCAGCAATCTCACATGGCAGCTGCATGTGGCGCAGCAGCATTTTAATGCCATTTCGTTCAATTCGCTCATCGTCTACCACCAATATCTGATACATATCCCCCGATCCTTTCTGTATGCAACTTATCTGTATTCCATTTTACCCTAATAAACGAGGAAAATCAACGAGAAAAAGTGGCAGCGTGTTTCTGCTGCCACCTTTTTTAATATTTATCATAACTTCCAGATTTCTTCGTTATATTGTGCTATAGTACGGTCGGATGAGAAAAATCCTGCCTTTGCGATGTTGACTAGCATCTTCTTTGCCCATTTCTTTCTATCTGCGTAGTCATTAAGCACCTGCTCTTTGCGTGCTATATACTCTTTTAAGTCAAGGAGAGTCATAAACCAGTCTTTATTTATCAGTTCTTTATGAAGCTGTGTTAAGGTTTCTTCGTCTCCTGCTGCAAGCATTTGCTCACCGATAAGGAAATCGACTGCTGTATGGATGTCTTCGTCTTTTGTATAGTAATCTTTTGCACAATAATCTGCATTTTTATAATGTTCAATTACCTGCTCGCTGCTCTCTCCGAAGAAGTAAATATTATCTTCTCCGACAAGCTCTCCGATCTCTACGTTTGCGCCATCTCTTGTTCCTAATGTTACTGCACCGTTTAACATAAACTTCATGTTTCCTGTTCCTGATGCCTCCTTTGATGCTAATGAGATCTGCTCGGAGATATCACATGCCGGTATAATTTTTGATGCCTTTGTTACGTTGTAGTTTTCCACCATTACTACGCGCAGATATGGGCTGACTTCTGGATCCTGCTCTGTGATCTGCTGTAAGCAAAGAATTGCATGAATGATATCCTTTGCGATTGTGTAGGCTGGTGCTGCTTTTGCGCCAAAGATCAGCGTTACTGGCGTCTTAGGAAGCTTTCCATTCTTGATTTCAAGATATTTATGGATTGCCCAAAGTAAATTCATCTGCTGACGCTTATACTCGTGAAGACGCTTTACCTGAATATCAAAAATAGAATTTTCATCAATAACAACACCCTGTGTATGCTTTAAATAGTCAGCAAGCTGGCGCTTTTTCTCCTTCTTGATCGCAAGAATGCTGTCTAATACGCTGTCATCATTTTTAAATGAAAGCAGCTTTTCAAGCTCACAGGCATCCTTTTTAAAACCACTTCCAATCTTATTTTCAATTTCCTCTGAAAGCTCCTCATTACATGAAAGCAGCCAGCGGCGGAAGGTGATTCCGTTTGTCTTGTTGTTGAATTTCTCTGGATAAATTTTGTAAAAAGCATTAAGCTCTGAATTTTTCAAAATTTCAGTATGCAGGTAAGCAACACCATTTACACTGTGACCATAGTGGATATCCATATGTGCCATGTGAACGCGGTCATTCTCATCAATAATCGCTACCTTCGGATCTGAATATTTTGCCTTTACACGCTTATCAAGCTCCTTGATGATCAAAACTAACTGCGGAACAACCTTCTCTAAATATGCAAGCGGCCACTTCTCAAGTGCCTCTGACAGAATTGTGTGGTTTGTGTATGCGCATACCTTTGTTACAAGTTCAACTGCCTCATCCATGGTAATGCCGCGCTCAAGAAGCAGACGGATCAACTCAGGAATAACCATTGACGGGTGAGTATCATTGATCTGAATAGCAGCATACTCATCTAAATCGGTCAGCTTACAGCCGCGTGCCGTACACTCATCTAAAATCAAGTGTGCTGCATTGCTTACCATAAAATACTGCTGGTAGATGCGAAGTAAGTTTCCTGCCTCATCACTGTCATCTGGATATAGAAACAGTGTCAGATTCTTTGCAATATCTGTCTTGTCAAAGCTTATGGTACCGTCCTTAATAAGACTCTCATCTAAAGTATCAACATCAAACAGATGAAGCTTATTTGTGCGTCCCTCATAGCCTGTCACCTCAATGTCATACATGCGTGAGGTCACTGTCAGATCACCAAATGAAACTGGATAGCTTACATTAGTTTTGATCAGCCAGCTGTCTTTTTCAATCCATGGATTTGGTGTTTCCTTCTGGAAATTGTGATCAAACACCTGCTTAAACAGACCCATATGATAATTCAATCCTACACCATCACCATGCAGATTTAATGTTGCCATGGAATCCAAAAAGCATGCTGCCAGGCGGCCAAGTCCACCGTTTCCAAGAGATGGTTCTGGCTCGATCTCTTCGATCTCACCAATATCCTTTCCTGCTGCTTCAAGCTCTTCCTTTACAGTCTTGTAAAGACCAAGATTGATAAGGTTGTTTGATAACAGCTTTCCAATCAAAAACTCTGCGGAAATGTAATATACCTTCTTCTTTCCAGCTTCGCTTTCTTTCTTTGCTGCCAGATCCTTTGTCATATCAAGCAGTGCGTAATAAATCTCCTCATTGGTGCAGCCAGATAACGGCTTATTATATTTCTTTTCACAAATTTCATTTACCATCATTATTCTTAAAACTCCTTTCGTGAGTTGATGTATGCAGTTTACTGCTTTTTCTATCATTTTTCTTGCATTATACCGCCATTTTATGGTACTATCCTATCATGATGATACCAGGGTCAAAAGCTCCAACCACCGATCGTGCTTGCACGATGAGGGGGGGTGAGCTTGGAACCCGCTATCCAATCTTAAGGAGAGAGCCACAATGCAGATACCTGAATACGAAAATTATCATGAGACAAAATCACACAGCACACCTGATTTTCCTTACAATGCGTATATTTGTTCTATTCCGCTTGATTTTGAGAAGGTGCCGCTTCACTGGCACGATGAGGTGGAAATCATATATATTAAAAAGGGGCGTGGACGCGTCACATTAGATTTTACCTCTCTTTATGTAGAGGCAGGTGATATTATTATTGTCAGTCCTGGTCAGCTTCATGCAATAGGCCCGGCTGAACATTCTATGGAATATGAAAATATTATTTTTTCACTTGATCTTCTTTGTACTGGAAGCATGGATGCTCTAAGCAGTGAATTTTTTGAGCCTTTTTTGGCTGGTACCATTGGCTTTGAGCATCTTGTCTGCTGTGATGATGAACATTACCCTGCTCTCTCATCATGCCTAAATCATATTGACAGTATCAGCAGCAGTTTTCCAAAAGGCTACCGCCTTGCAATTAAGGGGGCTCTTTTTACCTTCTTCTACACCATATTCACAAATTCCACCGATATTCCTGCTCCCAAAAACGACCCTCACATTGAACGACTCAAAAGTGTCCTAAAATATATCGAAACAAACTACATGAATACAATCTCCATTGATGAGATTTCTTCTGTTTCTGGCTTTTCTGCTTCTCATTTTATGCGTTTTTTCAAATCTGCAATGGGTACCTCTTTTACTTCATATCTTTCCTCGTACCGTCTTTCAATGGCAGCGCGTCTTCTCTTGCTGACAAATGACTCTATTTTAGATATTGCCCTCTCTTGCGGCTATGAGAATCTTTCTTATTTTAACCGTTCATTTAAAAAACGATACAAAAAGACCCCCAGCGAATACCGCCGAGGGTCTGATAAAACATAAAGATTTGCTCGTTTGATTAAAAATTCGCACAAGAAAACTCGTTACTTTAGTTTTGTATTTTTGCTCTTTGTGTTTGAAACTATGCACTCACTCGCTAATCTTATTTCCGGTATATAGCTGATAATATTTGCCCTTTTGTGCAATAAGATCATCATGAGTTCCGCGCTCAATGATACGTCCCTGCTCTAAGACCATGATACAGTCGCTGTTCTTAACTGTAGACAGACGGTGCGCGATAACAAATGTTGTTCTTCCATGCATCAGCTTGTCCATACCATCCTGAACAATTTTCTCAGTTCTTGTATCAATAGAGCTTGTTGCCTCGTCAAGAATTAGTACAGGAGGATCGGCAACAGCTGCACGGGCAATGGCAAGAAGCTGTCTTTCACCCTGACTTAAGTTAGCACCATCTCCTGTGAGCATTGTGTCGTAGCCCTGCGGCAGTCTGCGGATAAAGCCATCTGCATTGGCAAGCTTGGCTGCTGCATGTACCTCTTCTTCTGTCGCATCAAGTTTTCCGTAACGAATATTTTCCATAACAGTTCCGGTAAACAGATGCGTATCCTGAAGAACGATACCGAGTGAATGACGAAGATCATCCTTTTTAATCTTTCCGATATTTATACCGTCATAGCGGATCTTTCCGCTTTGAATATCATAGAAACGATTGATCAAATTGGTGATCGTGGTCTTTCCGGCACCAGTAGATCCGACAAACGCAATCTTCTGACCTGGCTGCGCATATAAGCTTACATCATGAAGTACCATCTTATCATCGTTGTAACCAAAATCCACATGCTCAAATACAACATCGCCTTTAAGCTGTCTGTAGTCGGTTGTACCTTCTGCCTTGTGGTAATGCTTCCAAGCCCATGTTCCTGTTCTCTTATTTGATTCAGTGATTGTGCCATCTGCATTTACAACAGCATCTGTAAGAGTAACATAGCCATCATCCACCTCCGGCTTTTCATCAAGCAAACGGAATATTCGATCGCCGCCGGCAAGTGCCATAACGATACTATTTAACTGGTTACTAATCTGATTAATTGGCTGCTGGAAGCTCTTATTTAAAGTTAAAAAGCTTGCCAGACTTCCCAATGTAAAGCCGCCAATTCCGTTGATTGCAACAAGACCTCCAACGATTGCAACAACAACGTAGCTTAAGTTTCCAAGCTGAACATTGATTGGTCCTAAGATATTAGCATAACGGTTTGCATTATATGCACTTCCAAACAGATCATTATTTAACTGGTCAAAGCGCTCAATACTCTCCTCTTCGTGACAGAATACCTTGACAACCTTCTGACCATCCATCATCTCCTCGATAAAGCCGTTTAATGCACCGATATTTTTTTGCTTTTATACGAAAAACTTTCCGCTCTTAGAAGCAGCTGTTTTACTTGCCCATATAACAAGCATAACCATAACAATGGAAACAAATGTAAGCGGCACACTTAAGATGATCATGTAGATCAGCACATTTACAATACTAATTAAGCTATTGATGAACTGCGGAATACTCTGGCTGACCATCTGGCGAAGCGTATCTACATCGTTTGTATACATTGACATGATATCGCCATGCTTATGTGTATCAAAATATTTAATTGGAAGGGATTCCATATGTTTAAACATGTCGTTACGGATATTTCTCATCGTTCCCTGAGTAACATACACCATGATCTTAGTATTGCCAAAAGTAGCAGCAATACCAATTACATACAAAATTCCCATCTTGATAATTGCCTGCAGAAGCTCTGAATAGTCTGGGTTAGCCTGACCTAAAAGAGGTGTAATATAACCGTCAATCAAAGTCTTCATAAACATAGTTCCCTGTACATTTGCATATACACTTACAACAATACAGATAAGTACAAACAGACAATGAACTGGATAACGCTTCAGCACATAGGACATGATGCGTTTAAATACCTTTACTGGATTTTCGACCTTCTGCTTTGGTCCGAAATCACGTCTTGGTCCTGGCATTACTGATCACCGCCTTTCTCATCAAAATCACCGCTTCCGCCTGTCTGAGATTCATATACCTCGCGGTAAATCTCATTTTGGGCAAGAAGCTCTTCATGTGTTCCAATTCCATTAATCTTACCATCATCCATCACGATGATACGATCTGCATTCTGCACACTTGAGATACGCTGTGCGATGATGATCTTTGTTGTATCTGGAATTTCCGTTGCAAATGCCTGACGTATCTTTGCATCAGTTGCCGTATCAACTGCACTTGTGGAGTCATCAAGAATTAAAATCTTTGGCTTTTTAAGAAGTGCTCTTGCAATACAAAGACGCTGCTTTTGTCCGCCTGATACGTTATTTCCGCCCTGCTCAATGTAAGTATTGTAGCGCTCCGGGAAACGCTCAATAAATTCATCTGCACAGGCAAGCTTACAGGCACGGATACACTCCTCATCAGAAGCTGTCTTATCACCCCAGCGAAGATTTTCAAAAATGGTTCCTGAAAACAAGACATTTTTCTGAAGAACAACGCTGACCTGATTACGAAGTGCCTCCATATCATATTTTCGCACATCTAATCCGCCAACCTTTACAGCACCTTCCTGAACATCATACAGACGGCTAATCAAATTAACAAGACTTGACTTTGCACTTCCCGTTCCACCGATCAGACCAATTGTCTCACCTGAACGGATAGACAAATTTATGTCAGACAAAATTGGCTTTTCGCTTCCTGCATTATATCGGAATGTAACATGATCAAACTCAATGCTTCCATCCTTTACATCTGTAACTGGCTGATCTGGGTTCTTTAAATCTGGCTTCTCATTTAATACTTCACAGATACGCTCTGCACTTGCAATACTCATTGTAAGCATAACGAAAACCATAGACAGCATCATTAGGCTCATCAAAATACTCATACAATAATTTAATAAGCTCATCAGCTTTCCTGTTGTCAGCGCAACACTTCCTGTTCCGATGATCATCTTCGCACCAATCCAGCTGATTGCAAGGATACAGCCATATACGGCAAACATCATGACTGGAGAGTTCAATGCAACAACACCCTCTGCCTTAACAAAGATCTTATAAATGTTTTCGCTTGCCTTTACAAACTTGTTCTTTTCATAATCTTCACGCACGTAAGCCTTTACAACACGAATAGCAGAAACATTCTCCTGAACACTCGCATTTAACTCATCGTACTTTGGAAATGCCGCAGTAAAATATTTTCTTGCTCTGTTGACAATAAAAAATAATGCGAAGCCAAGTACAATTACTGCCCCTAAGAAAATTATTGAAATTCTTGCATTTGTAATAAATGCCATTGCTAGCGCACAAATCAGACTGGCCGGTGCTCTCATACACATACGAAGTACCATCTGATATGCATTCTGAATATTGGTTACATCAGTAGTCAGTCTTGTTACAAGGCTGGCAGTTGAAAACTTATCAATGTTAGAAAAGGAAAAAGTCTGAATGTTGTCATACATTCCTTTTCGAAGATTGCGGGCAAATCCGGCCGATGCCTTCGCACCGTACACACCGCCCATGATTCCGGCAAACAGACCGATTGCTGCAATCACAAGCATGCCTGCACCGACAAGACAGATATGCTTCATATCGCCCTTGTTGACACCGTCATCGATAATGGAAGCCATCAGGTAGGGAATCATCATCTCCATCAAAACTTCCAGAATCATGTAGCACGGTGTCGCGATTGATGCACGCTTAAACTCTTTTACATATGCACCTAATGTTTTTATCATGGCTACTCTCCTCCTGTTATTTTCTCTACATTTTTACAGATCTTTTCCAATACCTCAAAGCAGATCCTTCTCTCTTCATCTGTAATACCAGCCTCCATCGTATCATGTGCTGAGTCGATTACTGCAATCGTATCAAGATGAACCTTTTTCCCTAACTCTGTCAGTTCTAACCGCTTAAGCCTTGCATCATGCTCATCGGTAGTCCTTGTCAGATACCCCTTTTTCTCCATCAGCTGCAGGATATTTGTCACCGTTGAACGGGCAATTCCAAAATTTGATTCGATATCCTTTTGATAGACCGGTCGCTGCGCGTGATACAAAAAGCCCAGAATCCACCCATGCATGTTGGTGATTTCATCAAAACCTGCTGCCGCGAGGCTTGTGTGAATGCCTCTCTCCACGATATGATTTACCCTCTTTAGGCTAAAGCATATCGATTTTTCTTTTTCCATGCAGCCCTCTCTTTCTGTTAATTTTTAATCGAACTAAGTTCTCGATGATAGTCTTAAATTGTTCGATCTTGAACTGTTCGATTCCGAATTGTTTGATACAGAATTATTATAATACCTGATTTTATTTTGTCAATGACTTTTTTTTGCAAAATGAATCGTTGAAGTTATGTTGAACTTTTTTCGCAGATATGGTATTCTTATAGGTAATTGACTTAGATATATTTTACACAGGAGGTTTGCTTATGCAAATACATGAATCTGCCGAAAACTATCTCGAAACAATCCTGATGCTCAGCAAAAAGCTGCCAGTTGTGCGCTCTGTCGATATCGCAAATGAATTGGATTTTAAAAAATCAAGTGTCAGCATCGCAATGAAAAATTTACGCGAAGGCGGAAAAATTACCGTAACTCAGGCTGGTTATATTTATCTTACTGACAGTGGTCGCGAGATCGCTGAAATGATCTATGAGCGACATCAGTGGCTGACAAATTGGCTTATTAGCCTTGGCGTTGACAGCAACATTGCTGCTGAAGATGCATGCAAAATGCAGCATGTAATCAGTAAGGAGAGTTTTGAAGCACTGAAGAACCATTTTGGTCAGTTTTGATTATGAAAACACGAATAATTCATACTGACAGGATAAAACAATTTCTTCACGCTTTTCTATTTTGCTTTTTTATTTTCATCACTGCTTGTGTGATAGGCGGCTGCGCAAAGTGCCCGCCAATCACATTCTCTTCTGTATTAGATATTCAGGCTGACGAATCAGGTACACGCACGATGTCTGTTACAGCCAATAAAAGGACACTGCAAAAGCTTTTCCACAACAGCAATTTTTCTTTTCAAAGCTTTATCACGGCTAACTGCCCTAAGGGACTTGAATGGAATTATGTGGACACTGCTTCTGCCTATGAGCTGACTTTTGTTCTTTCATTTGATTCACTAGATGAATATCAGGAAAAAATTGATGCACTTACAGGCATTGAACAATTTTCTTCTATTTCACGACCGCAAGTCGGTGTGAAAACTGGCTTTACCTTATCTGAGCCAGATGATGTGATGGCTGTTTTTACCTGGTTTACTGATGCTCTTAAGGAGCGCACAGGACTTAGTGACTCAAAGCTTTTAGCCTACCTGTCTCAGCAGGAAAATGAACTTATCTATAACGGCCGAAGCTATAAAAGTCAGAATAATGCACTAGTCTGCAACGCAGAAACAATTCTTGATGCCAAGCGAATTGATATTTTAACATCACTTTCTCTTGACAAATGGAACCGTACTATTTATATCATCTTTCCTGATGAACTGCGCGACAATGCTTCTAATGTAAAAAGCTATCTGGACGCTATTGTCCCAGATGGAATTGAAGCTGTCTGGAATAATGATACCACATGGCAACTGACATTCAGCGCTGAAAGCTTTAAAGAATTGTGTGTAAAGACAAGCCAGCTATTTCAGTCGTCAAGCAAATCACTTGCGTCTGAATCGATCATTGCTGAAAATTCCATGAAAATCGTGCACTCTTATGAAGAGCCTTTTCAGTTTTCCTTCTTTGTTCCCGATTCAGGAACAGCAAGGGCACGCTATTTCTACAGTACTGATACCAATGCAGCACTTGCAGTATACGACAATGATCATACGCTTCAAAAGCTTCCGCTTGCACGCGATGGTTATGATGGCTATGTCTGTCTGTTTGATGATCTTGTGGAAGGTGGATGCACCTACAACTATGATGCCATCTTCCAATATCAGCCGCAGCAGATCACAGTTTCCACGCAGATAAAATCTATCCAGCTTCTGACGCGCACAATTACTCTGTCACTCGGCGAGGTACCTAAGCTTCATCAAAAGCTTATCACAGATACTGCAAAGCGTGATACTAACACTTTCGGAACTATAACTGCCAAAACTGATGATGAAAATCACCTGACTTTATTTTTTACACAGACTGGTACACCATCCTATCTCGCAAAGGGATTTGAAGCTTTCTTTGACGGAAAGGAAACAATTGACTACTGCTCTCAGACTATGGCGCTGTTTCAGCCAAAGCATACATATCGCTTCACAGAAAACATGGACTTTTCCAATTTTCTTGTGCAGCCAGATGCAACATTAATTACTGTGATGGTGCAGCTTCCAAACGGTACTTCCATAATATCTGATTCTCTTGAAAGCAGTCTTACAACAGAAAACAATATCTTAGATAATGTTTACTCTGCCAAGACAACAGATAATATTCTGTCAATTACCATGACGCTATCTCAGCCAAATGCTGTCTATTATCTTTGTCTGCTTTCACTTATTATCATTGTAAGTGCGATTCTTTTTTCCATATACAAATGGCTCAGCCACCGCTAAACGCGGTGCTGAGCCTTTCATTTTATCTGTATTAATCAGATTTATTTTGCTGCTGTAAGTGCATCCATTCCAAGCTTTGCACAGCCAAGGATTCCCTGATTGTCATTCAGGCTTGGAAGCACAATGTAGTTTTCGATATCGGAAAGCTCCTCTGTGTCAATGTACTTGTTGACCATACGAAGTGTTTCCTTACGAATCAGATCCATCACATGAGTCTGATGCATAACTCCGCCGCCAAGTACAATACGCTCTGGTGAGAGAAGCATGATCATGTCTACAAGACCCTGTGCCACATAGTAAGCCTCTAACTCCCAAACTTCCTTCTTGTCAGACAGCTCATATGCCTTCTTGCCCCAGCGCTCTTCAATTGCCGGACCGCTCGCCATACCCTCTAAGCATCTTCCATGATATGGGCATTTGCCCTTATATGTATCATTTGGATGAGGTGCTACTAAAATATGACCGCCTTCCGGATGTTGCATACCGTGAAGCATCTTTCCATCTACAATAACTCCTGCTCCAATTCCTGTTCCAACTGTGATATAGATGCTGTTCTTTAAGCCCTTTGTGATGCCCCATGTTGCCTCACCAAGCGCTGCTGCATTTACATCTGTATCAAATCCAACAGGAATCTGCAGTGCCTTCTTAAACTCATCAAGTACCGGATACCACTTCCATGCAAGCTTTGGTGTATTGCCGACACAGCCATACTTTGGAGACTGCTCGTTTAAGATAACCGGGCCAAAGAATCCGATTCCAAGTGCTTCAACTTGCTGCTCCTTGAAATATGCAATCATCTTCGGCATTGTAATTTCTGGTGTCTCTGTCGGAATGGATACACGATCCAAAACTTCCCCATTTTCATTGCAGACAGCAAGCACCATCTTTGTGCCGCCGCCCTCTAATGCGCCAATTCTCATTTCTATTCTCCTCTATTTCCCCTGTCTTCTATTTTATTTTTGGGTGATCTTTCCTGTTTTATTTTGATTTTAATTGATTACTTCTTATTTTTCTGTGATGTAAGAATAAATCATCATCAAATTTTTGCCCTCTGCCTTCATCTTTCCATATCCTGCCGGAACGATAAGGTGAGTGCCCTTCTTTACTGGAGTACCGTCAAAACTTCCCTCTCCATCCAGAACACTGATATCTACAAATGGCTGATTCCAATCAAACTCTGCTGTTCCATTTACAGTTGCCTTGCATACAGTATAGCACGGGCAGCTTACAAGCTTCTCGGCCTCTGCACCTTCAACGTCAAGCTTTTCATGCTCTGCCACTGCCGGTTCAAATGGTGCCTTAATAACGTCAATACTCTGCTGTACATGAAGTGCTCTCGGCTTTCCATCCTGCAGACGATCATAGTCATATACACGATAGGTAATATCACTATTCTGCTGAGTCTCTAAAATCAAGGTGCCGCCTTTGATTGCATGAACACAGCCAGGATTGATCTGGAAGAAATCGCCCTTCTTTACAGGAATCTCGCGGATAAATTCTTTCCAGCGCTTGCCGCGGATCATCTCTTCTACTTCCTCGTGATTCTTTGCATTGTGACCGATCACGATAGTGCCGCCTTCCTTTGCATCAAGAATGTACCAGCACTCCATCTTGCCAAGAGAGCCATTCTCATGCTCTGCTGCGTATGCGTCATCTGGATGAACCTGAATGCTAAGATCTGCCTTTGCGTCAATAATCTTAATCAAAAGTGGGAAACGGTCTCCCTGTACATTGCCAAATAATTCTCTGTGATTTTCCCACAGCCAGCTTAATGTCTTTCCCTTATACTCGGTATTCTTAATTGTACAGTCTCCGTGTGGATGAGCACTGATTGCCCAGCACTCTCCTGTATTATCTCCCGGAATGTCATAACCAAAATCATCCTTTAAACGGCTTCCGCCCCAAATCATCTGCTTAAATACCGGCTCAAGTAATAAAAGTTCCATAATACTTCCTCCTTATGATGCGATACAAACAGCACTTGCAGATGCTGTTTCTTCTGTGTAAAGTATATCGAATTTGGGCAGAAGTTACAAGTGATATTTTCGGTAGGTTTGGGAAAAGTCCTTCTCCCCTTGACCACACGTGCAAAACAGAGTATAGTTAGGAGCAGCATATTATGAAGGGAATTAAAAGACATGGCTAAGCTTGTATTTAACTATGGAGCAATGGGCTCCTCTAAAACCGCTAATGCACTTATGGTTGCATATAATTACGAAGAACGAGGGCAGCACGCTCTGATTTTAAAACCAGCTACTGACACTAGAGATGGCATTCACACCGTTTCTTCAAGAATCGGTCTTTCAAACACATGCCGCCTGATTGACGAATTTCTGGATGAATTTACGAAAAATCCAGACTGTGTATTAAATTACAATGCGATTATTGTTGATGAAGCACAGTTTGCTTCTCCTGAGCAAATTGATTTATTTTCTGATATCGTAGATACCTGGCAGATTCCTGTCTTATGCTACGGACTAAGAGCTGATTTTCAGAATAAATTTTTCCCAGGCAGCCGCCGTCTGATGGAGATCGCCGATGAAATCAAGGAAATCAAAACGATCTGCTGGTGTGGCAAAAAGGCGACCTGCAATGCCCGCTACGATGATCACGGTATTATAAAAGAAGGCGCCCAGGTGGTACTAGGCGCCAATGATAAGTATATTGCTCTGTGCAGAAAGCACTTCAAGGAGGGAAATTTAGGAAAATGATCTACCATCAGGCAAAGGATCCAGATTCGTATCAAACCATTTTTTACAAACAGATTGGTCTAAAGCGTCGGTCTGCTTCTTTGCCTGAAAATGATTGGGCAAACGATCAGATTGGCTCTATCTATACCTATGGTCGCATGGACTCCATTCAGTTTGGAATCGGTGATTACACCATCCCAGATGATTTTCTTGTTGAATTTCAATATAATACCGAATATCTTCATGCTGGTATTATTTACGAGGGCATCACCTACTCTCTCGTTGAAAATCGTATGGAACAGTCTGCTATTCCATCGCCATTTCTTGCGATTGAGCAGGCAAGCGGTGGTATCAACTGTTGGAAAAAGGGACAGCATTTTAAAGGAGTGGAAATTTCAATTGAGACCAACTATTTGAAACATAAAATTTTGCCATATTTAGGTGCTTCTGAGGATTCTCTTGACTTTTTGATCAAAAATGTCCGCCACATTCATCTCCCAAAGGAACTGACTGACCTGATTTTACAAGTGCAAAGCTTGCTCGAATCACGTTCCATGACACCAGCGCTTTTGCTTGCTCTTAGTACTTCCTTTACTGCCCTTTTGATTCGTCAAGCCAACCGCCAATTTTTCTTTTCAGGTGCCGATTTGATGTCCGAGCGCATTTTCGTTGGAAACAGACCCATTCGAATTCGCCCTGATGAGTATAAAAAAATCATTGCCGCCCATGATCTGCTTCGTGATCATTCCGATTCCTTTGTCACTATCTATGCGCTCAGTCAGACACTTGGCATCGGAGAACAAAAGCTAAAGGCAGGATTTCAAGAGCTTTATCAGCAGACGATCTGGGACTATTCCAATCAGATTCGCATGACAAAAGCGGCTTCATTGTTAAAAAATACCGACAAGACAGTTGACGAGATAGCAAGGCTGACTGGCTATCAAAGTCCGGCTGCCTTTCGCACGATGTTTAAAAAATGGAGCCAAACTACCCCTCGGAAGTTTCGCTCCTATTTTTCAGGCACAGATTGATTCTGTCTTGATGGATGCTTCAATCTGCTCTTTTTCTGTTTTTTCCTCAACTGTATCTTTCTTCGCTGAAGTATTTTCTTGTCTATGATGACGACCCTCCGGCACAATAAGTGGTGTGCCTGATACCGGATCTTCAATAATCTGACAATCCAGACCATAAATTTGTTTCATTAACTCTCTTGAAATCACCTCTGATGGACTGCCCTGTGCAATTAGCTTTCCCTTGCTCATTGCAAAGATGTGATCGGCATAGCGAGCCGAAAGATTGATATCATGAAGAACCATCAAAATTGTGGTTCCTCTCTTCTTATTTAATTCCATCAAAAGATCCAAGATCTCTACCTGATAAGCGATATCCAGATAGGTGGTTGGCTCATCCAGCAATAAAATGTCCGTCTGCTGTGCCAGTGCAAGCGCAATCCAGACTCTCTGGCGCTGTCCGCCTGACAATTCATCCACGCAGCGATCAGCAAGCTCTGTGATGCCCATCATCTCAAGCGCTTCCTCAACAGCTGCAAAATCGTCCTTTTGAAGACCTCCAAGCAATTTTCGATATGGAAATCGTCCTCTTGCAACTAAATCTGTTACCTTTATTCCCTCTGGAACAATAGGTGACTGTGGAAGAAGTCCAAGCGTCTGTGCCATCTGTTTCGACGGCATTGTAAAAATACTTTTTCCATCCAGAAGAATGCTTCCCTTTTCTGGCTTTAGCAATTTAGCAAAGGTCTTTAACAGAGTGGATTTTCCACAGCCATTTGCGCCGAGGATTACGCTGATCTTATTTTTCGGAATTGTAATACTGACATCAGAAACAATTGTTTTTCCATCATAGCCTGCCGACAAGTCCTGTGTCATCAGTTCTAGTTTCTTATTCTCCATAAGTGCCTGCCTTTTCTTAATTCTTAATGTTTCACTAGATACGGTCTATCCCAATTAATCGTTACACATGCTCACTCTTTTTATTCATCCGTAGAAGCAGAAAAATCAGATACGGTGCGCCCAAAATTCCGGTTACGACACCAACTGGATAGCGTGATGGAAGTGCAAACTGACCGATCAAATCCGATGCCAATACCAAAACACTTCCGACAAGTGCAGAAGAAAGCATATTGGTTCTTCCACCACCACACAGGCGTGCTGCAATCGGTCCTGCCAAAAAGGCAACTGATGCAATCGGTCCTGTCACGGATGTTGCAAAGGCAACCAATAGAAGGGATAGTAAAATCAGTATAAGACGAATCCTTTTTGACTTTACACCGAGCGTAATTGCGTGGCTTTCTCCCATCTGAAGCATTGTTAATTGCCGATTCAACAGAAGGATTCCACAGCCTGCCGCGCCGACAACAATTGCAAGCGGCAAAACTTCAGAAAGCTTCACTCCATTTAAACTTCCAGAAAGCCAGCGAAGTGCATTCGCCACATCATACTCGGATGCCTTTAATAAGAGCCATGAAATAATCGCATTTAAAAATGCCTGCATACCAATTCCAGTTAAGATCAGTCTCGCGTTGGAAAATCCACCTCCCTGAGACAAAACATAAATCAGACAGGATACCAAAAGACCTGATATCACTGCAAGAAGTGATACAATACCAGTTGGCAGTTTTAACACAAGAATGCCAAACACGGCAGCAACACTTGCTCCTGAAGTCACACCGATAATATCCGGGCTTGCCAATGGATTTCCAAGAAGCTGTTGGAATGTATTTCCAGCCATACCAAATGCAAAGCCTGCCAAAATTGCAGTGAGCATTCTTGGAAGGCGAAGTGTCTTTACCGTGAAGACTGCACTGCCCTCCACTTCTTTTAAGGCATCCCATACCTCACTTGGCGTATAAATTGTATTTCCGTAAAGCATCATAACTGCTGCTAGCACGAGCGCGATTGCCAAAAGCACAAGCGAAACCACGATGCTTTTTCTCTGTCGTCTGTGATATCCTGCCTCTACATTAGAGATTCCATCAAAAGACACATTTTTAGATGTTCGCAATGTCGTTTCTTTCACAGTGACTTTACCTTTGCCTTTCTGATGATGAGAATAAATACCGGTGCACCGATCAGTGCTGTGACAATACCTGATTCCAATTCGCCAGGACTTCCCAAAATTCGTCCCATTGTATCTGCAAATAGAAGTAAGGCTGCGCCACCAACTGCAGACAGCGGAAGAATCTTTTTCATATCTGGACCAATTACCAGACGAAACAGATGCGGAACCATCAGACCCACAAAGCTGATCGGTCCGGCAAGTGCTGTCGTTGATGCACACAAAAGTACGCCTGCAAGAGAAGCAAATGCTCTTGTAAGCGGCACGTTCAAGCCAAGTCCAGTTGCCGCCTCATCCCCAAGTGCCAATGTGTTTATCGGAGCTGCCATGCAAATGCTGACGACAAATCCAATCACAAAATATGGAGCAAGCAAGCGGATATCTGTCCAACTTGCTCCGCCAATATTTCCTGTCTGCCAAAAGCGAAACTGATCCATTACCTGATTGTTTGGAAGCATGACTGTGTTGACAAGAGATTGGAGTGCCGTTCCTGCTGCCGCACCGGCAAGTGCCAATTTAATTGGTGTTGCACCATTTCCACCAATTGATGCCAAACCATACACGAGGATTGCTGTCGCTGCTGCCCCAGCAAATGCCAGCCAAATATACTGACTGCCCTTACTAATATGAAAAAAAGCGATTCCGCATACAACAAAAAGGGAAGCCCCCGTATTGACTCCTAAAATACTTGGATCCGCAATCGGATTTCTTGTCACTGCCTGCATCAGTGCGCCTGATACGCTAAGCGATGCTCCTGCTAAAATGCCAAACACAGTTCTTGGGATTCTCGCCTGCACAACATTGTTTTCAAATGTCTCCTCGCCCAAATGAAAAAGACTTCGAATAACAGTGGGAAAGCCCACGGATTTTGATCCGCAGGCTATCGATGCCAGTACACAAAACAGCAAAAGCATGATAGAAGCAGCTGCTGTTAATAGGAACCGTCTGTCTCTCATTTGATATTCTCCGCTGCATCAGAAAGTAACTGAAGATACTCGTCAATCTCATACGGGATCGAAAGAATGGACGGAGTGCAAGCGCCTGCAAGTGCAGAGGTACTGTCAACCAATGCAACTGCACCGTTTTTGATTGCCGGAATCTGACTCATTAACTTATCCTCCTGTAAAGACTTCAACAGATCCTCATCTCCGTAAACAACCATAAGCTGAATATCATCAAGCTGATCCGCATTCTCACGACTCACTGTGATATTAAAATCATCCGTCTCGCCAGCAAGCTTCTGTACACTCTCTGGAAGTGTAAAACCAAGATCTAACAGATATGCTGCTCTCGGATCGGCCGGAAGGTATACATAAAATGTGCTGAAATCATCTGCACTGATCCAACAGAATGCAGTTGGGATTCCTTCAAGCTGTGGATATTCCTCAAGCTTTTCTGCAATCAGATCCTCTACTTCCTTTACCTTCTTCTCGCCTTCTTGCTTCATGCCCATACCCTCGGCATTCTCGATGGTCTGCTCTCTCCAGCTTGTCTGCCAAGCCTTCTCCTTGTATGGAATAACCGGTGCGATCTGGCTTAACGTATCATAGTCTTCCTGAGTCATACCAGAATATGCTGCCAAAATGACATCTGGATTGCAATCACTGATCTGCTCGAAATCTAGTCCATCTACATCATCAAAAACAACCGGCTTCTCTACGCCAAGATCTGCAAATGCCTCATCAGTCCACAGATGCAAATTATTATCAGTTACCAGTCCATAGTTTGCTGCTGAAACACCAACCGGTGCAACACCAAGTGCAAGTGGGGTATCCTGATTTTCCCAACCGATTGTTGCAATACGCTCTGGCTTGCTCTCAATTACTGTCTCGCCAAATGCATGCTCAATGGTAATCGGATAGGTGACCTCCTCACTGGTCTCCTCCTCAGATTCTACCTCAGTCGCTTCCTCGCTGCTTATCTCCTCGGTTGCTTCTTTCGCGCTCTTTGCATAGGAAACGCCTGCCTGCGCAAACAAACTCATACCGGAAACTGCTGTACAAAGTGTGCCAAGAAAAAGTGCTTTTTTGATTCTCATAATTTCCTCCATATGTCAAACTTTAATTAGTGTTTTCTAACTTTCGGTAGGAGTATAGCACGAGATCAAAAATCCGTCAATGATGACACCCTAAAAAAAAGCTTTTCACCTAATTCAGTCGGTTTGTTACATTGGGGTCAGGTACTAGAAAATTCAAAAAATAATTGACAGAATTATATTCTACATGTTATAAATAAATCAAATAACAGTGCGGGATTCTAATGAAGTCTCCACGCCCATGCGGTGCATAGCTCCTATGGACGTGGTACTCTGCC
>ENA-OVGQ01001972-OVGQ01001972.1-human-gut-metagenome-genome-assembly--contig:-NODE-1972-length-20113-cov-7.351231_pt1 | contig 20113 bp, 8 predicted proteins | sample MGYA00237774_ERZ505427 | MGnify/ENA primary metagenome ERZ505427 (study PRJEB26158, sample SAMN06016404) | human gut metagenome | biome: human gut; feature: ankylosing spondylitis patient; material... | reverse complement strand
GGGAAACCGGGGGCCTTCCTCTTTTTTCTCCCGAAGGGCGCACTTACTCACCACCCTGAAGGGGCGGTGGTACTTGCCGTTGGCAAGCCGTGCGCTCTCCGAGAGGGACTGCGGCTGCTGCGGCAGCCTCCAGACAATGCCACCCTGCAAGTGCTGCTGTCATCGTCTGCGCAGGTCTCAGTTGTTTCCGTTTTGGAAACAGCTTGCGACCTGCCCGCACAAACCTGCCACCGGCAGCTTTGTTTGCGGCTATGCCCCGAAGCTCGACTTCGGGGCAGTTTCTCTTTTGCGAAAGAGAAACAGAAAAAGAAAGAACGAGGTGAACAAGAGATGGCGATTTATCATCTGGAAGCGAAGGTGGTCAGCCGGGGCGCAGGACGCTCCGCTGTGGCCGCCTCCGCTTATCTGAGCTGTTCCCGTCTCTACAACGACTACGACGGGATACAGCATGACTACACGAAAAAACAGGGGCTTGTCTGGCAGGAGGTTTTCTTGCCGGAATATGCACCGCAGGAATGGCAGGATCGTGAAAAACTCTGGAACGCCGTAGAGGAAGTGGAGACTGCTAAGGACAGCCGGTTGGCGCGGGAGTTTGTGGTTGCCCTGCCCATAGAGCTGAGCCGTGAGGAACAGATCGAGCTGCTTCAAGATTTTATCCGGAAGCAGTTTGTATCCGATGGAATGTGCGCCGACGCTGCCATCCACGACACCGACGGTCACAATCCCCACGCCCACATTCTGCTGACGGTGCGCCCGCTGGATGAGCAGGGCAAGTGGCAGTACAAAACCGAGAAAGAGTATCTTTGCGCCAAAAACGGTGAGGAACGAGGTTTTACCGCCACTGAATTTAAGGTAGCACAGGCAGAGGGCTGGGAGAAGCAATATCCCTACAAGGTCGGCAAAAAGAAGGTCTATATGACACCATCTGCCGCCGAGGCGCAGGGGCTCATCCGGGCTGATAAGCATCCGAAAAGCACCCGCTACGGCAGGCAGAATCCCATCTCCGAACGCTGGAACAGCGAGGGGCAACTTTCCGCGTGGCGGGCAGCATGGGCGGATGTGACCAACTGCTATCTGGAACGCGCTGGGCGGGAGGAACGCATTGACCACCGCAGCAATGCTGCCAGAGGGCTGGATGAGATCCCTACCATTCATGAGGGCGTGACGGCACGGGCGCTGGAGCGGAAAGGGATCATCGCTGACCGCTGCGAGATCAACCGGCAGATCAAGGCGGACAATGCCCTGCTACGGGAGCTGAAAGCTGAAATCAAAAAGTTGACCGCACTGGTCGCCCGCACCGTACCGGCCATTGCGGAGGGGCTGGAGAAGCTGCGCAGCCGGGTGCTGATCTTCTGTTATCAGCTCTCGCATATTCGCGGTGGCAAATCGCATATTCAAAAATCTCTCGCCGTATGGAAGCCGGAGCTGGAGCGTTACACCGGTCTGGTGCAGCAAATCAAGAAAAAGAGCAAGGAGCGCAAAGCGCTGGTTGCTGAGAAAAAGGAATTGCCAATATACCATGTGAAACGCCACAAAACGCTGGCTGTCTGCATTACCGAGCTGACAGAAGATTTGGAAGAACTCCGTTCCGAAAAGGCACTCCTTTTGCAAAGATTTGAGTATGCGGAGGATGCAGGCGCTGAGGCGTTCCGCAAGGATATTGCCACCATGGAGGCCGGTCTAAAAAAGCTGGAGGCGCAGGAGCAGAAATACTCTGCCGAGTTGGATAAGGCTTTGGATGAATACGCTGAACTGAAAGCGCAGGCTGCGGATTTTGACCCGGTAGAGCTGTACAAAGCACGGCAGGTCATTCGCCCTGCGCTGGAAAAGGCAGTCAAAAAGCAATTAGAGGACACCATGCAGGAGAAGCCATCTCTTATTGTGCTGCTCAGCGCCAAGCAGGAAGCATCGCGTCTGCTTGGAGAGGACACAGAAGAACGGCAGGTGCGGCAGATGATCATGCGGCGGCAGAAAGAACAGAGAACAGTTCCGCAAAATCAGTCCAAGAAAAAAGAGCATTGGGAGAGATAACGTCAGGCGGCGGCGGCATCGTAGCAGTCGCCGCCCATATTATTCGATCTCCTGCTCCAACTCGGTAAACAGATTTGACGCAAAAAACTCCTGAATCGTGATACCCAAGCCATCGCATAGCTTTTTGATGGTTGAAATCGTTGCACTGTTGTTGCGTCCTCTGACAATATTATTGACAGTCGATTGCGTGACACCGCTCATGTTGCACAGTTTGTTGATGGAAATATCCCGCTCCCGACATAACTCTATAATTCTCTCTTTAACAGCTTCTCCAATATTCATAGTACTTTCTCCTTTTATAGAGAAAGCATATCCGAATGCACTTGAAAAGATTAACTCTTTTGAGTTATAATCATCTCAAAAGGGTTAACCGGGAAATTTTGGCGGCTGGCTTACAATCTATTCATTCAATGGATTGGAGGTCGGATTATGAACTATGGCTATGCGAGGGTCTCGTCAAAGGAGCAAAACGAGCAGCGTCAAATGATTGCGCTGACGGCGTTTGGGATCGCCAAAAAGAATATTTACATGGACAAGCAGTCCGGAAAAGACTTTGACCGTCCCCGATACAAGCGTCTCGTAAAAAAGCTGCACCCCGGCGATCTGCTGGTCATTCAGAGTATTGACCGGTTGGGCCGCAACTGTGGGGAGATTCTGGAGCAGTGGCGAGTCATCACCAAGGAAAAGCGGGTGGACATCGTTGTTCTGGACATACCTCTGCTGGATACTCGGGCTCAGGGACAAGACCTGACAGGGACCTTCATCGCCGACTTGGTGCTGCAAATTCTATCCTATGTGGCGCAGACAGAGCGGGAGATGATCCGCAAGCGACAGGCGGAAGGAATTGCGGCGGCCAAGGCCCGGGGCGTGAAGTTCGGGCGGAGGCCGAAAGAAAAACCGCCGGAATATCCGGCGGTTTTGAAAGCGTGGCAAAGCGGCGAATTATCCGCAAGAGCAGCGGCAAAATGCCTCGGTATTACCCATCAGACATTTCAGAGTTGGGCGAAATTTAGCGAATGACGGTAAATAAAGTAAAGATTAGTGCCCACCGCCTTTTTTAGCAAAAATTTTGGTATATGCTTGAAACTGGCAGTTTCCAATGGTATAATTATATAAACTAGAGTAGGCTTTATGACAAACGCCTTTATACTTGGCGGCCGGATAAAATTCTGTACATTGCTCTCCGCGTTTGCACATTCTGAAAATGATGATTTGTATATGAATAGCAATAATACGTAGCATTTCGAAATACATAGCACTACACCATAAAAAAGGAGAGATATCGCATGAAACAAAAACTCATCGCACTCATACTGGTACTGTGCAGCGTAGGAGCGCTGTTGGTGCCGCAGGTTATGGCTGAGGAAAAGCCGGTGAGCCGCATCGAATGGGTGCAGCAGCTGGTCAAGACCTTTGGCATGACCGTGGAGGAGGATAACTATCCCGACAACTATTACAGCGACATGGAGGAGACGTCCACGGGCTACCGCGATCTGCTGGTTGCGGTGGAGTTTGGCGTTATCGATTTGGAGGCCGGTCTGGCATTTGAGCCTGACCAGCCTGCTACCCGCGAATTTGCGGCCCACACGCTGAATTTCTGCCTGGGCTTCCAGTTGGACCAGGGAGCGGAATATACCTACGCCGAATCCGCCGAGGTCAGCTATCCGGATGACCTGCAGGTGGCCGTAAACCGCGGTTGGTTCGCCCTGCAGGACGGCAAGGTCCTGCCCCAGCAAACCGTGACCTCTACGGAGGCCGCCGCTATGCTTAAGGATGCCGCAGCAGTGATTGCCGGAGATAAGATCGATGTTAATCATGACAATTCCTTTACGTACGAAAGCGGCGTTGTGGAAATCCCTGAGTCCACGCCTGTGGAAATCAACGAGGACGGTACTATCACAGTTGTGAACCTTCCCGCTGCTGTGACGGTGGGAACAACATTTGTAATCTATCGGGACGGGTTCCCGAATGGCTATAAAGCGGTCAGTATCCGCCAAAACGGGCATACATCGGTGCTTACCGTGGAAAAGGTCGCACTTGACAGCATTTTGAGCAGTGCCGACGCAGAGGGCCGCGTGCGGAGCGACCTGGCGGATTTCGAGGCCGCAGATGGCGTGGATATTGCTTATATCTTCTCGGATGGGTCGGAGACGACGGACCGCGCGCAGGCCGCCCGGGCAACGAAGTCCATCCAGGATATTGTTTTGAACAAAACCATCAGCGGCGTTACTGTATCGGTGACCCTTTCCAAGCTGTCCCTGGACTATGCGCTTTCCGGCGGGGCGGGGCGATCTGTATCTGCCCTGGCTATTCTCAACGGTGAGGCAGCAATTTCCAGCACCATTCCTTTCTCGGCCCCGGCCTCTATTGAGTTGGGATATATCCCCGTGGGCCTTCTGGGCAGTATTACCATTACGGCCGATATCGGTGTGGACGGAACCATCACCTTGAGCTATGGCTGCGACTTCAGCATGGGCGTTTCCTATTCCAGCGCAGGTGGCTTCCGGGCCATTGCGGATTTCACCAGAGAGAGTTTTTCCCTGGCTGCGAATTTCAATGTGCATGCGGGGTTAAAGGTTGCCGCCAATATTACCAACCTTGAGTTCATTTACGGCACCATTTACGCCAGGATCGGAGCTCAGTGCAATTACATGGTAGTTCCCCACAGCGAACCGGAATATCCGGACCTGTGTGTGGGGACAGACGCCTGGATGTATGCAAACGTTGGACTTAATGTGGGTGTTTCCTGCTGGAAAATCAAAGAGTCTTACAGCAAACAGATAGACATCTGGAGCCGGAGCAATAGTCCCATCCGCACTGTCTCCCACCTTGAGGACAATGTTTGGGTTCCCTCTTGCACCTGTGACACCACTGGTGTGTTTGGGCGCTATTTCACTCCCATCAACTCACGGTATTACAACGACGGCCGCCGCGATGTGGTGAATATGCCCACATATACATACACCGTCGATGGGAATGGAAACGCCACGATTACCGGCTACAGCGGCGGCGTGGCGGCGCTGTTCATCCCCGAAACCATTGACGGACACACCGTGACGGCAATTGGTAATAGAGCTTTCAAGGGCAACTTACGGCTGGCTGCAGTAACGATTCCGGACACGGTAACGGAGATTGGGCAGGATGCGTTCAGTGGCTGCCGTAACTTGACGTCCGTGTCATTGAGCAATAATTTGGACAGCATATATGAGTCGGCATTCGAATCAACTGCCATAAGTACGCTATCGCTTCCAAGCAAATTAACGAGATTGGATCGAAAAGCATTTGCAAATTGCACCAATCTGCAGCATGTTTCTATTCCTGCAACATTAACGACTACAACATATGGCACGATAAGTGATGATTGGAATGGCCCGTTTAATGGCTGCAGCAGTCTGAATTCTGTATCTTTCGCAGAAGGAATAACTTCAATTCTTTCGCACTTATTTGAAAACTGTAATGGAATAAGGGAAATCAAAATTCCAGATGGCGTGGCATTGATTGGAGAAAATGCATTTAAAAATTCCACTCTTACTTCTATAGATATCCCGGGTAGTGTGACGAGTATTGAGAGTAAAGCATTTAATAGTTGTGCAAATTTGATATCCATAAAGCTGCCAGACTCTGTAACCGCTATGGGCACGGCCGTGTTTGAGGGCTGCAGCAATCTCACAGACGTGACGCTTCCCGGCACACGAATGAACATCATGGCCGATACCTTTAAGAACTGCACATCACTGAAAAAGATTGTGCTGCCGGAAACTGTGCAGTATATCCGGAGCGGTGCATTCAGCAACTGCATCGCCTTGAAGGAGATCGTATGGAGCAAGGCTCCGGAGCTCATCGATTCTAATGCGTTCTACAATTGCGACGCCATCACGGAAATGGACATCCCGGCCACGGTTACCTCTGTGGGTTATCAGGCGTTTTACGACTGCGATGGGCTGACAAAAATCACCATCCCCGACAGCGTGACGTCGCTGGGCGATTCCGTGTTCTATGACTGCGACGCTCTGACGGATGTGAAGCTGGGCGCCGGCATCACGACCATCCCCGCCTCCGCTTTCCGGCACTGCGACGCACTGGAGCAGCTGACGGTGCCCCGGCGCGTGACAGCCATCAAGGACAACGCCTTCAAGGATTCTGTCAAGTTCAGCTCCATTACCATCCCCCGCAGCGTCACCAGCATTTCCGCCAACGCTTTCAGCTACCTGGACAAGCTGACGATTTACGGCGTGGCCGGAACGTATGCCGAGACCTTCGCCAATACCAACAGCATCAAATTCGTGGACCGGCAGGTCTCCGCCACCTCTGCCAGCCTGGACCAGACGGCCCTGACCCTGAACAAAGGTGCTTCCGGCCAGCTGACGCTGACGGTAACGCCGGAGGATTTCACCGACGAGGTGGTTTGGAAAAGCAGCGACACCGCTGTGGTGACGGTCAGCGATACCGGCCTGGTAAAGGCCGTGGGCGTGGGCACCGCTACCATCAAGGTCAGCGTGGGCAAGGCCAGCGCCAGCTGCAAGGTAACGGTGCTGCAGCCTGTGACCAGCATTTCCCTGAACCGGTCCTCGCTGACGATGGAGGCAACGGATACCTTCCAGCTTCAGGCCAGCGTGTATCCCTCCAATGCCGCCGATCAGCGGGTCCAGTGGACCAGCTCCGATCCTGCCGTGGCATCCGTGGATGAAAACGGTTTGGTGACAGCGCTGAAAAAAGGCACGACTACCGTTACAGCCGCTGCGCTGGACGGCAGCGGCGTGACGAGGACCTGCCAGGTTACTGTCAGCAACACTGCTTACATCTGCACCCAGCCGGAGCAGATGGAGAGTCCCCACGATTATCCGGACAGCTGCACGGATGTCTGGCTGTACACCAGCCCCGGGGCACAGAAGCTGTATGTGACCTTCGATGAGCGGACCCGCATGGAGGACGGCTTCGACTATTTGTACATTTATGATGGAAACGGGCAGCAGATCGGCAAATACACCGGCACAGATCTGGCCGGAACCACCGTCACGGTCCCCGGTGATATGGTGAAGATTCAGATAAACAGCGACGGTTCCGGCAGCGAGTGGGGATTCAAGGTTACGGGCATCCGGGCAGAGGCCTCCGCGGTAGTTGTGAACCCCATCGGTGGGGACAATGCGCCGGCGTGCCAGGTAGACGGGCAGACGCTGACGGTGACCTGCGACCGAGCCTGCGTGGCGGCGTATAAGGATGCGGATGGGAACTACGTCCGCCTGATCCCCACCGCCAACGCCAACGGCAGCTACAGCTATACCCTACCTGAGGGTGTGGCGGAGGTCACTGTGGCGGTGCGGGGCGACCTGGATGGGGACGGCAAGCTTACGGCCAAGGAGGCACGGCGGGTCATGACAGCCGTTACCCGCGCCGACAGTCTGGACGCTCTGCAAATGCTCTGCGCCGACCTCAACGGCGACGGGAAGATCAGTGCCATGGAAGCCCGGCAGGTCCTCTCTGCCGTCACCAATAGCGCCTCCGTGAAGTGGTGAGCATCTCCGCCGCACCGGAGAGAACCGTCTTGCCGATGCGGCGGAAAAAAATATAAGGAGGAAAGAAAATGAAACGATTGTTATCCTGGCTGCTGGCGGCACTGATGCTGCTGACCATGCTGCCCACCGCTGGCTGGGCGGACGACACTGCGTCCGGCACCTGCGGCGAAAATCTGACCTGGACACTGTCCGACGACGGAGTCCTGACTATCTCCGGCACAGGGGATATGACGGACTACTATAGCTACCCGGAATTCGCACCCTGGCATGAATATGCCGATCGTATCCAGACGGTCATAATAGGCAATGGCGTGATTGGCATTGGGAGCTATGCTTTTTCCGATTGCAGTTCCCTGACCAGTGTGAGTATTCCGGACAGCGTGACCAGCATTGGGTACTATGCCTTTTACGGCTGCAGTTCCCTGACCAGTGTGACAATTCCGGACAGTGTGACCAGCATTGGGAGCGGTGCCTTCGAGAACTGCGGCTCTCTGACCAACGTAAATATTCCAAATGGCGTGACTTACATTGGGTACGGTACCTTTAGCGGCTGCAGTTCCTTGACCGGTGTGACAATCCCTAACAGCGTAACCGACATTGGGCAGCGGGTCTTTTACGGCTGTAGTTCCCTGACCAGTGTGACAATCCCGAGCGGTGTGACCAGCATTGAAAACTATACCTTTTGCGACTGCAGCGCCCTGACCAGTGTGAGCATTCCAGACAGTGTGACCAGCATTGGGTGGGGAGCCTTTTACGGTTGTAGTTCTTTGACCAGCGTGAGCATCCCAAATGGTGTGACCAGCATTGGTGGCGATGCCTTTAGCGGCTGCAGTTCCCTGACCAGTGTGAATATTCCGGACGGTGTGACCAGCATTGAGAGGGATACCTTTAGAGACTGCAGCTCTCTGACCAGTGTGAACATTCCAAACGGTGTGACTAGTATTGGGAACTGTGCCTTTGAGGGCTGCAGTTCTCTGGCCAGTGTGACAATCCCAAACAGTGTGACCAGTATCGGAGACTATGCCTTTAGAGGCTGCAGTTTTCTGACCAGTGTGAACATTCCAGAGGATGTGACTATAATCGGAGACTGTGCTTTTGCGAATTGCAAAGCTCTGACGAATATTGCTTGGCCGGGACAACTCACAGCAATTGGAGCAGGGGTCGTTGATGGATCGGCCTACTACAATAACGCTGATAACTGGGTGGAAAACATCCTGTATGCAGGGCCGTATCTAATCTCAGTGGCAGGCGAAGATTCTGCCGCAAGCTATACGGTCCGAGCTGGAACTCGCATAATGGCAAACGAAGCATTTTCTGGCTTAAAAACCATGACAGACATAACTCTGCCCCAGGGACTGGCTGCTATTCCAGCCGGAACATTTCAAGGCTGTACATCACTGGGAAAAATCAATATTCCGGACAGTGTAACGGATATAACATACCTATCCTTTGCTAATTGTACATCGCTGAAGGAAATCGAGTTGCCGGAAAGTATTACAGGAATCGGAGTCTGGGCTTTTTACAGCTGCGAATCCCTGGTTAATATAAGGATTCCGGACAGTGTGACTAGTATTGGGAGCGGTGCTTTTAGCGGCTGCAGTTCCCTGAGCAGCGTAAATATTCCAGAGGGTGTAACCAGCATTGGGAACAGTGCCTTTAGCGACTGCTGTTCCCTGATCACCATAAATATTCCGGACAGTGTGACCAGCATTGGAGGGAGCACCTTTTATAACTGCAGTTCCCTAAAAAGCGTGGACATTCCGGATGGTGTAACCAACATATTAGACTACGCCTTTTACGGCTGCAGTTCCCTGACCGGTTTGAATATTCCAAGCAGTGTAGCGAATATTGGATACAGTGCGTTTGACGGCTGCACCAGTCTTCAGGATGTCTATTACCCCGGAACAGAGGAGCAGTGGCAGAAAATAGAAATCAGTAACTACAACGAGCCGCTGCTGAATGCCACCATTCATTTCGGCCGGACAGGTCCTGTGGAATTGAATGTTATCGGTGGGGAGAACGCGCCGGCATGTCGGGTGGACGGGCAGACGCTGATGGTGACCTGTGACCGGGCCTGCGTGGCGGCGTATAAGGACGCGGATGGGAACTACGTTCGCCTGACCCCCACCGCCAACGCCGACGGCAGCTACAGCTATACCCTGCCTGAGGGCGTGTCGGAGGTCACTGTGGCAGTGCGCGGCGACCTGGACGGCGACGGCAAGCTTACGGCCAAGGAGGCCCGGCAGGTCATGACAGCCGTTACCCGCACCGACGGCCTGGACGCTCTGCAAATGCTCTGCGCCGACCTCAATGGCGACGGGAAGATCAGCGCCATGGAAGCCCGGCAGATCCTCTCCGCCGTCACCAACAGTGCCGCTGTGAAGTGGTGAGCGGCAGCTTCCACCCATGTAAAACTGTCCAACACACGCGGAAAGCGTGTTGGAAAATAACAGAAAGGAAGATCACAGCATGAAACACCTGAGCAAGCGATTGTTGGCATTGCTGCTGGTGGTACTGCTGAGCGTTTCGCTCTGCGTGCCGGCACTGGCGGCCAACGAAAGCAACAACCGAGGGGCCGTCTTCTCGGCTGAGTTGGACAAGCCGACTGTCTATGTGTCCGATCAGGAACAGACCGTCATCGTCTCCATCAAGGTCAATCAGAAGATCACCCTGGACTCCTTTGAGGCCAACGTCGTCGAGGAAGGCGGCATCAAGGGAACCGCTGTCTCGTCGCAGGACCTGCCCGGTTTCCAGATCGGCAGCGGTAAGGTCGCGTGGATGTCCTTTACCCCGGACAACTACGAGACAGACCACATCTGCGACATTACCTTCACCATCCCGGCAAACACGCCTGCGGGAACGTATACGCTTGGCCTGAAGACCCTTCTGATCACAGCGGATATTTTCCAGGGCAGCGACGAGTACTGGGAGGATACGGCGGTAGCCACTGCCACGCTGACCATTACATGCCCCCACACCGCGAAAACGGAGCATCCGGCAGTTGCCGCTACCTGCACTGAGCCGGGCAGCGAGGTGTACTACACCTGCGATGCCTGCGGCCAGATGCTGGATAAGGATGGCAACGCCATTGATGCGATCCCCGTTGTCGATGCCCTGGGCCACGACAGCCGGCACCATGATCGCGTGGAGCCTACCCACGAGGAAAACGGCAACATCGAGTATTGGACCTGCGCCCGCTGCGGCAAGTTCTTCAGCGATCAGGCCTGCACCAAGGAGATCACAGAGGCGGACACCATTCTGCCCGCCCAGGGCCACAACTACAGCAAGAATTGGTCCAGTGACGCGGAAAATCATTGGCACGCCTGCGACTGCGGCAGCAAGACGGATGTGGCCGCTCATGACTTCCAGTGGGTAATCGACAGAGAGCCCACCGAGGAAAGCACCGGCATGAAGCATGAGGAGTGCACCGTCTGCCAGTATGCCAAGGAGGGCGTGGAGATTCCCAAGCTGGATCACACTCACAACATGATCCATCATGACGCTGTGCCCGCCACCTGCACGAACGATGGTACCGTAGAGTATTGGCACTGCACCAAGTGCGGCAAGGATTACAGCGATGCTGCCGGTGCACTGGAGCTGACGTCTCTGGTGGCTCCTGCTCTGGGCCACGATTGGGATCAGTGGATCGAGGACACGGCTGCCACCTGCACGGAAAAGGGCCTGAGACATCATACCTGCCTGCGCTGCCAGACCACGGAGGAGGAAGTCCTTGAGGCTCTGGGTCATGACATGACCCACCATGCCGCCAAGGCTGCCACCTGCGTTGCAGAGGGCAACATCGAATACTGGACCTGTGCTCGCTGCCAGAAGAGCTTCGTTGACGAGGCCGGTACCCGTGAGGTGCAGAATGTGACGCTGCCGGTGGACCCCGACAACCATGCCGGAAACACCGAGGTGCGGGGTCAGAAGACTGCCACCTGCACCGAGGATGGCTACAGCGGCGATACCTGGTGCCTGGACTGCGGTAAAAAGATCGCTGACGGTCAGGTTATCAAGGCTCTGGGCCACGACATGACCCACCATGCCGCCAAGGCTGCCACCTGCACCGAAGATGGCAACACGGAATACTGGAGCTGTGCTCGCTGCCAGAAGAACTTCACTGATGAGGTCGGTGAAAAAGAGGCTGCTGATGTGACGATCCCCGCCACCGGTCACCATTGGGATGAGGGGAAGATCACCAAGGAGGCCACTGCAGCAGAGACGGGCGAAAAAACCTTCACTTGCACCATCTGCGGTGTGACCCGCACAGAGACCATTCCCGCGACCGGCGAGCCCGATCAACCCGCCAAGCCCGATCAACCCACGACTCCGAAAACCGGAGATGCCGGCGTAGTCCTCTATGCCGCCATGGCCGTCCTGGCAACGATGGGCGGGGCAGTGGTGCTGAACAAGAAAAAGCACACCGTATAACATAACGCAGTAAGGAAATCGTTGGGTTTCCAAGATAGCGGAAAAGGGAACACCCAGTGCAAAAGCCCTGATCTGGGTGTTCCCTTTCTGTATTTTCAGATTTCGGAGGAAATTATGCTGTTTCAGACATTGCTCGGCCCCCTTGCCCGCAAGCTCCTGCTGTATGGGGCGATCTGCCTGGTAAACGGTGTTCTGGGGTGGCTTATTCTGCATAGGCGGAAGGCCGCCGTGCCGGGCGATGCAAAATCGCTGGCATGGCTGGGATTCGTACTTCCCTTTGCCTCCGGCGGTTTTTATTCATTTGCCGCTGTTCCGGTAGGTATTTACCTGGTTTGGTACATCGCGTCTGCATTCAAAAGAAACGGTCAGCTCACGTTCCGCTGGAATTTATCAACTGTGGCGATTTTGCTGCTGCCGCTGGCCTATGCGTGCAGCGTGGCCTGGGCCGCAGACAAGGGAATGGCTCCGTTTGGCTTTGTACACACATTTCCGTTGCTTTTGTATGTATTGGCCCTGTTACAAGTTGCTCCGGGAGAACGCGATTCCGTTTACGCACTGCTTCCCTGGGGAGCGGGGGAAATGGTATTGCTGAGTTTTCTGATGGGAAAGATCCCCGGCCTGCAGGATATGGTTCTGGTGAATCAGCGTCTGGCCGGTTTTTTTGAATATCCGAATACCTTCGCGGTGTTTCTGATTGCCGCACTGGTGCTGGTCTGCACACAGCAGAATCGCTCCTGGTGCGAATACGCCCTCTGCGCGTTACTGATTTTCGGTGTATTGGAAAGCGGCAGCCGCGGGGCTATGCTGCTCCTGCTGGCAGTGCTGGCGGCAGTTGGCATAATGGGTCGCAGCGGGAAGTGTGCTCTTCTTTTATTCTGCTGCCTGGCGGCAGCCGCAGGGCTGTATGCCGTGCTGACATATTTCCTCAGTGGGGGTGAGCATTACGACCCGGCCGCGGCTGGTTCCAGTACCTTGCTGGGACGCATACTGTATGCAAAGGACCTGCTTCCTGTCATTTTGAAGCATCCCTTTGGCGTAGGCTATATGGGCTATTATGCCTTACAGGGAAGCTTCCAGCACGGTGTTTACAGCGTGGCCTATGTGCACAATGAATTGTTGCAGCTGCTGATCGACGTGGGATGGCTCCCAGCTGGCCTTTGCGCTGCCGCGGGTATACACGGGATTTTCAGCCGATCGGCATCCATGCGCCAGCGTATGCTGTTGGTCGTGTTGCTGGGACATGCGCTGGTTGACTTTGACCTGCAATTTCTGGCGATTTGGCTTCTTCTGCTGCCTGCGCTGCAAATAGACGGTGGGAAGTGCTGCCGGCTTCGAAGAACGGGAGCCATGTCTGTCACACTTCTGGCCTACTGCTTTCTTGCTGTGAGCTTCTGGCTCAGCATAGGGGACCTCCTGTTTTTGACGGGCAACGCACAGGCCGCTTTACGGGTTACGCCGTTTTACACGCGGGCGCTGGAAAAACAGCTTACCACCCTGGATGACGCGGAGCAGCTGAACGCGGTGGCGGACCAGCTGCTGGCGTGCAGCCCATACTCAGCGCTGGGCCATGACGCCAAGGCCAACGCAGCGTATGCGTCGGGGAATATACGAGCCATGATGCAGGAGAAGGAGTCGGCCATTGCCTGCAGCCGTTATACGCTTGCCGAATACGGCGACTATTTTCAAAAGCTGTATACGGCCATGCTGTTTTATTGGCAGTCGGGAGATGACGTCAGCGCGCAGGTTTGCCGGGAAAAGCTGCTGGCTATACCGGATATGCTGGAGGAGGTGCGCCGCAGCACGGATCCGCTGGGCTGGAAAATCGCCAATCAACCGCAGCTGACCTTACCGGAGGAATACCTGGATATTCTGGAAAAGCTGAGGAGGGGTTAGAAATATAGAAACCTTGACGCGCGCATGCTGCTGTCCGGCGGCGTGTGCGGCAAGGTCTGAAAAAGTGGAATAGCCTTCTTTGGCTCCACTCAGACGCTGATCACTTGAGAAACATATATAATCTTGGAGGAACGCAAATGAAAAGACTTGTTAGTGCACTGCTGTGCCTATGCATACTGCTGACACTGCTGCCCGTGAGCGCAATGGCTGCGGAAAATGTCTCCAGTGGCAGCTGCGGCGACAATCTGACTTGGGAATTGGATGCGGAGGGTACACTGACGATTTCTGGGACGGGGGATATGTGGGATTACACCTGGCAAGAAAAAACACCATGGGCGTCAAGTTACTCGAGTATAAAAGAAGTAATTCTAAAAAATAGCGTGACCAGCATTGGGGAATATGCATTCTCTGGCTGCAGTAGCTTGACAAGCGTAACGATACCAAATGGCGTGACGAGCATTGAGCATGGTGCATTCAGTAGTTGCAGTAGCTTGACGAGCGTAATTATTCCGAATAGTGTAACGAGCATTGAGACCGGTGCATTCTATCACTGCACGGGCTTGACGAACGTGACGATTCCGAATAGTGTGACCCACATCGGGAATTATGCATTCCGTGGTTGCAGTAGCTTGACGAGTGTGACCATTCCGAATAGCGTGACCAGCATTCGTCCCTATGCGTTCTCTGACTGCAGCAGCTTAACGAGCGTGACGATTCCGAATAGTGTGACCAGTATTATGTACAGAGTATTCTATAACTGCAGCAGCTTGACAAGCGTGACGATTCCGAATAGCGTGACGAGCATTGAGGACGAAGCTTTCGGCGACTGCAACAATCTTAGGGAGGTGCATATAACAGATATTGCGGCATGGTGTAAAATCGTTTTTGAGGTGTATCCATCAAATCCATTGTATTATGCTCATAATCTGTATGTGAACGGCACACTTGTAACGGATTTGGTGATCCCGGATGGCGTAGCGAGCATTGGAAACGGTGCATTCATTCACTGTAGCAACTTGACAAGTGTGACAATTCCGAATAGCGTGACGAGCATTGGGAACAGTGCTTTTGAGGACTGCAACAATCTAAAGGAGGTGCACATCACAGATATTGCGACATGGTGTAAAATTAATTTCGGATTGTTTAATTCATCAAACCCATTGTATTACGCCCATAATCTGTATGTAAATGGCACACTTCTAACGGATTTGGTGATTCCGGATGGTGTGACGAGCATTGGGACCAATGCATTCTGTGGCTGCAGCAGCTTGACGAGCGTGACAGTTCCGAATAGCGTGACAAGCATTGAGAGCTATGCTTTTGAGGACTGCAACAATCTAAAGGAGGTGCATATAACAGATATTGCGGCATGGTGTAAAATTAATTTTGGATTGTATGGTTCAGCAAATCCATTGTATTGTGCTCATAATCTGTATGTGAATGGCATACTTGTAACAGATTTGGCGATTCCAGATGGTGTGACGAGCATTGGGCCCAATGCATTCTGTGGCTACACAGGTTCGAGTGTGATGATACCGAATAGCGTGACGAGCATTGGGAAATATGCATTCGATGGCTGCAGCGGCTTGACGAGCGTGACGATTCCGAATAGTGTGACCAGTATTGGGCGCAATGCTTTCTATCACTGCACGGGCTTGACGAACGTGACGATTCCGAATAGTGTGACGAGCATTGGGCCCAATGCATTCTGTGGCTGCAGCAGCATGACGAGTGTGATGATACCGAGTAGCGTGACGAGCATTGGAATCGGGGTATTCGCTGACTGCAGCGGCTTGACAAGCGTGACGATTCCGAATAGTGTAACGAGCATTGAGAATGGTGCATTTGATGGCTGCAAGAGCTTAACGAGCATAACGATTCCAAATAGCGTGACTAGTATGGGGTCCAAAGTATTCTATGGTTGTGATAATCTAACAGCTCTTGCGATGCTGAATCCAGAGTGCGAAATATATGAAGATAAAAACACCCTTGGTTCTCCCACACAGACCACGATTTATGGCTACATCGACTCCACGGCGCAGGATTATGCGGAAAAGTATGGCTACACCTTCAAGACCCTTGACCAGTGTCCGTGGGATCCGGGAATGGAGGCTCGGGATAATCTTCTCCGGATCGTCAAGATCACACCCAACCACGCCACGATCCGCCCCAATACTAAGATTGAAATACTGTTCAATAAGGAAGTCGAATTCGGCCTGGGAACTATCAACCTGCGGGATGGGGATGACAACATTGTTGCGCAATACCTAACGACTGCCAGTGCGAGCAATATTTCTATTGATGGGAAAAAGGTTACCATTGACATTTCTGAGTGGAACCTGAAGGACGGTGCCTATACGGCGACCATCACTCCACGGGCCTTTAAGACAAAGGATGGAATTTACTTTTTCGGCCTGAACGATAAGACGGAATGGGAGTTTGATGTTTGCAGCTACGCAGATGAAGATGATGTTTTGGATTATTCCAAAAAGGGGATCCTGTTTTGGAGGCGAGATGACCCCACTAAGCCCGGCATCCCCGACGGCACCGACGATCAGTATGCCGAAATCTTGCTCCGTTGGGCAAAAGAAAATGGAATCAGTAATCTGACCAAGGAGAAGGCGCTTGCCATTCTGGATCAGCCGATGTACCTGCCGGTGACAGATATGAACGGGGCAACAGTGCTGCTGAACGATAAGCAGACAACGGTGCGGCAGGCTCTGGAGGATATTCTGTTTTTTGACAGTCTGAAGCCGTTTGCCACAGGGATCGACGATGCACTGGGCGAGGTTACAGAGTACAAGGGTAGTATCAATCAAAATATAATTCGTCAGGAGACAGATCTGTATGAGAAGATCATCAGTTGGTATCCGCAAATCAACAAATATCTGAAGAAGAGAAGCGAATGCAGCCCGTTTTACTCCAGCGCGGCGGCCTTGGCCTATCAAACACTGCTGACCGCAGCCGATGCAGCCGGAGGAACGGTGTATTCCTATGCAAAGCCTTTGCTGAAGGCAACACTTGATACAAGCATAGCGCAAGAGTCCTATGCGGGCCTGACCCAATATGCAGATTATATTGATTTTAAGAACGCTACAAAAAATCTTAGCACACTGGTAAAGACCTTGAAGGCCGAAGGCAAAGCGGTGTATCTCGCAAAAACAGACACCGGTCTGTCAAGTGCCAAGGTCATCGTTCGCTTAGGTGTGGACCTGCTGCGGGATACCTTCAAGGATAGTGACAACAAAATTTTGAAGGAGGTAAGCACCGCATGGGACAACATCGACACATCTATGACGGCAGGGAAGCTTTGTGCATTTCTTGGAAACAGCATTGGCGCATTCCCGATGATTATTGAGCTGTATAACAAGCTGGAGACGCGTGCGAAACACATGAATGCTGCGTTCTATTTTATCTCTGATTATTATATTCAAGATAAATACCCGGACTTTTATAACCAAATGTTTGATGACACGGGATTTCCTGACCAAACGAAGAAAAGCATGTTTTCTTTGCTGTATAGTGGAATTTCGAAGGATGACCCCGTCCTCAGCAACTGGTTTAAATATTTTCTGACATCGGGAGAGGACACGTATCGAGACAAATGCAGGCAACTGCGGTTCGACCTTGTAAACTACATCATGCTTTTGCAATATGCGCAGGAGTTTGATGCAGATACCGCGAAGAACGCTCTGGTCCGATATGTCAGTGCGGAGTGCAGCAGCAAAAAAACGACCCAGTTCAATACATCATGCCCTGTGATGGTAGAGGTTTATAATGCAGCCACCAACTCTCTGGTAGCATCTTTGTCCAGTGAGGACACTGCGCTGCCCTCCAGCGAGTACGGGACGATGTACTTACTGGGCGAAAACAACGAAACCAAGTGCTTTGTTCTCAACTCAGATGCATATTATGCCAAGATTATTCCATATGGCGATGGCACGATGAGCATTTCTGTGGTCACAACAGATGAAAATGGCACAGTTAGCGGTAAGGCATTCCGGGATGTTCAGTTGACCAGCGGCGTAGGGTTTGAACTGAATCTTGATGACATGGAGGAGGGCCTAAAAACAGACACAGGTGCTACCATTGAAAAGGATGGGTACATACCGGTGACAGGTATTGACATTTGGGGAGCAGGCGAACTTGCAATTGGGGCCGCAGAAAAACTATCTGCGAAAGTTTATCCTATCATTGCAACTAATCAACGCCTCACATGGAAGTCCTCCAATGAAGCAGTGGCAACCGTGGATGAAAATGGCGTTGTGACTGGTGTGGCAGAGGGAACGGTGATTCTTTCCGCAAGTTCAGAAGACGGCATTACAGAAAATCATACTATAACGATTTATACGCCGGCTACTGGCTTGGAGTTGAATACGGAATCGCTGTCGATGGTTGTGGAAGAAACCTATGCAGTATCGGCTTCGGTATCTGGTAATGCTACGCATAAGGTCCAATGGAGCACCAGCGATATGAACATTGTAACAGTAACGGAAGACGGAGGACTGACTGCCAGGGCACCGGGACAGGCAACTGTTACTGCACAGATCGACGGACTGCAGGCGGAAGTGCTTGTAACGGTTTATGCGGCCGCCCTGGAAGCGAAAATGTATCAGCTCGATCTCGGCGGAAATGCGGTCAGCTTGGAGATATATAACCATTCTGCCGCAGACAGAATTGAGGATATGGCCTATATTGCCATTTATGAAAGCGGCCAGCAAATCGGCTTGAGTACATTGTCTATTCACCTGCCTGCAAATAGTAGTGTAAGAGAGAAAATCGAACTCCCTGAATTTGTGCCGGAAAAGACTTATTCTTTGGTTTTCTATCCGATTGGTCATGACACAGCAACGCAGGAACTGATTCTTGTCAACGGTGCCTATGCGGTTTATACGTCAACGGAATCCGCTGCCGCAGAGTTACAGGACTGCCAAAAGGATACTGTTACCTGTGAAGATGTAATCGATGGGGAAACGTATACCTTGTATGCGCTGACAGATGACAGTGGTGTTCCGAGCGAAGATAATATTGCGTATATTGCCAGAAAAACGGCAGAGAAAGATCAGATAGACTTTGTGATATGCCCCAATGACGATAACGACATGTGTTATGTGTATCTATCTGACAAAACGGGCGTGCTGAGACGGGTTACGGCAATCAATTTTGCTCTAAAGCACGCATATAATGAAAAACATATCTGCACCCTGTGTGGTGCTGAAGATTCTGTTGCGGAAATTATACTATCGACGTTACCTACCAAAACTTCCTATGTGGTAGATAGAGACATGTTGGATGTAAGTGGTGGTAGGATAATGCTTCGCTATAACGGAGGGACCACAGAGGAAACAGATTTGACAGCAGATATGATTTCTGGATTTGACAATACTATATTGGGAAAGCAAACCTTGACAGTGACTGTGAACAATGCAAGCATTACTTTTGACATTGAAATTGTTGAGATGCCGGTTTCATATGTGACCGTTGAGGGAGACAAAATAGTATTGTATTACAATGACGGTATTACTGTAGAAACATCGCTGAAAGAAGGGATTGTATCTCATTTTAACATTTCAGAAACTGGTGATAAAACATTGACTCTGTTCAGCAAAAATGCTTGTGTAGTAGCTTATGTGAATGCAACCGGAGACTATGTGCGATTGAAAGCATCTGCTGGGGAGGATGGGAGCTACCAGTATATAATACCTGTTGACATCACAGAAGTGACAGTGGCCGTGAAGGGTGACTTGAACAGCGATGGACAGTTGACGGTCAGAGAGGCAAGGCAACTTTTGAGAGCGTCCATGGATTCAGATTTTCTGACAAAAAAACAGTTTATGTGCGCGGATTTGGATGGAGATGGTTCCATTTCGGTTCGAGAGGCCAGAGTTCTGTTGAAAGCATCCACCGACAGCACATCAATCACTTGGTAAGTAGCCTACTTTTGTTGGAGACAATTGCTCTGAACAATTCGGCAAACAATGAGATTTTTGCGTTTACTAAATTCAGCAAACTTAGGGGATAGCGTTCGGCTAAGCGCCAAATTCGCCGAGATCCGCTAGGCTTACATAGAATTTGTCAAAATCTAGGAACGGAAAAGATAATGTACAATAACTTGCGCAAATTGAAAAGAGTATGAAGAAAGACATAGCTTGCAGGCTCTGATAGAATGAAGTCACGACACACCATTCTGAAAGGAGACAGCAAACTATGTCCGAGAAAATTGTACAGCTGAATGAGGAAATTAT
>ENA-OVGQ01001909-OVGQ01001909.1-human-gut-metagenome-genome-assembly--contig:-NODE-1909-length-20585-cov-3.443595_pt1 | contig 20585 bp, 19 predicted proteins | sample MGYA00237774_ERZ505427 | MGnify/ENA primary metagenome ERZ505427 (study PRJEB26158, sample SAMN06016404) | human gut metagenome | biome: human gut; feature: ankylosing spondylitis patient; material... | reverse complement strand
TTATACTCTGAGAGGGAGAAAGTTTCCGCATGGGAACTTTCGGACGTCCGTGTTCTGCGGCGGCAACGCGCCGTCAGAACACATCTTGTCGGCGAAACCGTGGTTTCGCGACAGGATTTATGCTCTGTTGCTGTTCTCCGTGCTGTCCGGGATTTCGCTGCGGTACATATCCGCGCCGAGCGCTACAAACTTCTCAACGAGGGTTTCATAGCCGCGCTCGATGTTCTGCACCTGCTCGACCTCGGTCACGCCCTTGGCGGCGAGGCCGGCGATAACCATAGCGGCGCCCGCACGCAGGTCGTGTGCGCGGACCGGTGCGCCGGTGAACTCCTTGACGCCCTCGACGACAGCGATCTTGCCGTCAACGTGGATGTTCGCGCCCATGCGGGTCAGCTCCTCGGTGTAGCGGTAGCGGCTGTCCCATACGCCCTCGGTGACGATGCTCGTGCCCTCTGCGAGGCAGAGCGCGGTCGTCATCTGCGGCTGCATATCGGTCGGGAAGCCCGGATACGGCATGGTCTTGATGTTGGTCTTGGTGAGCGTGCCCTCGCGGCGGACGAGCACCGCATCGTCAAACTCGGTGACCTCGACGCTCATCTCCTTGAGCTTTGCGGTGATGCACTCAAGGTGCTTCGGAATGACGTTCTTGACGAGAACCGCGCCGCCGCAGGCCGCGACCGCCGCCATGAACGTGCCGGCCTCGATCTGGTCCGGAATGATGGAGTAGCTGCCGCCGTGCAGGCTCTCCACGCCGCGGATTTTGATAACGTCCGTGCCCGCGCCCTTGACGTCCGCGCCGAGCGCGTTCAGGAAGTTCGCAAGATCGACGATATGCGGCTCCTTTGCGCAGTTTTCGAGCACGGTCTGACCCTTCGCGAGAACTGCTGCGAGCATGATGTTCATGGTCGCGCCGACCGAAACGACGTCAAAATAGATATGTGCGCCATGCAGGCCTTCTTCCGGCGCTTCCGCGCGAATGTAGCCGCCCTTGGGCAGAGTGACCTTGGCGCCGAGCGCCTCGAAGCCCTTGATGTGCTGGTCGATCGGGCGGACGCCGCCGAAGTTGCAGCCGCCGGGCATCGCTACCTCGGCGAAGCCGTACTTGCCGAGCAGCACGCCGAGCAGATAATAGGAAGCGCGCAGCTTGCGCTCCAGCTCGTGCGGCTTGAGGGACGGGTGCTGGGTATTCTGGATTTCCACGGTGGTGGAATTGATAAGACGGATCTGAGCGCCCAGCTCGCGCATGATCTCCATCTGAAGCGTTACATCGATGATCTTCGGTACATTCTCGATGCGGACCGGGCCGTCCGCGAGCAGAGCCGCCGGTACAATCGCGACCGCAGCATTCTTCGCGCCCGAAATCGTTACTTCACCGTTCAGCGTCTTGCCGCCGTTGATTACATATTTGGTCAAAGTCAACCTACTCCTCACTGTACTGTCCCGCACCGGCGCGGGCATTTTTCTGGCATCCCATTTTATGAAAGCGGACGGCTCTCCGTTCGTCCGCGCAGTTTCAATCTTCCGCGTATCAGGCGGAAAAATTTTCCGGTGTGTACGAAAAAAGCGCACAGCCGCAAAATATCACTCATACATTGTATCACAATTTTGAATAAAAGAAAGATTTTTTTCGCTTTTCCGGCCCGGTTTACAATTTTTTGTCACAATTAACAAATCAGGCCGTGAAAATGCACGGCGATTGCCACGCTCTCCGCCAAAGGGTACGCCCGTGAAGGCGGTTTTCCGTCAGGTTACCACGGTTTTCTTATCGCCGTCCACGAGATACTGCGTTCTGTCCGTCACGATTTTCCATGTTGGTATAAGCTGCATACGCCGGCTGCTGTCCATCTGCATCCGGTAGCCTGCCGTCATGGACAGCACGGTTTCGCCCTTCTGGAGCGAGGAGGCGAACTGAAGCAGCGCATCTGCCGCGCGGCACTCCACGCCACGTCCCGTGACCGTAGTATAGGGCGTGCCAAAGCTCCACGTGCCGGAAACCGTCACCGTGCCGTCCTCGTTCATCGTCAGCGTCAGCTCGCGGTTGTGCACCGGCCGGCCGGCGACCGGGGCGGTCTGCGTGACCGTCAGACCCATGACGGAAACCGTCGCGCCCTCGGCGGAAAGTCCCCACTCGGACAGGCACTTGCGTGCGGTGCGGACCGCGTCCGCCTCGCTCTCCGGGGTTTCCCCGATCATCGGACACACGCCGTTCACGCGGCCGTCCGCGTACCACGTCACCGTGCCGTCCGCGCTGCTGAAGCGCACCGTGCCGTCCTCTGTCTCGCTGCGCTCCATATCCGCGCCCAGCATGACCGAGGCGGTGTTTTCCTCGTCCGAACGGCTCCGGTCGAGGCTCAGCTCGGGCAGGAACACATCGTCCGGGAGCCTGAAGTCCTCCGAAAGCGCCGAGCCGTAGCCGCTCACCAGCGTGCGCAGGTCGGCGTCCAGTCCGGCCGAACGGCTGTAATTCTGCCATATCTTGAAGCCGAGATTGCCCAGAAGGAACAGATTGACCACAAGAAGTATGCCGATGAGCACATTTTTTACTTTATCCCACTGCAAGCGCTCTCACCTCCGTTTACCCGGCCTGACCGGGCTTCATGTAGAACCGCGCCGGGGCGTAAACGCCGTTTTCCGTGCGGTATGCTGCCATCATGCTGCGCTCATCGGGCGAAGCGGCGGCCGCCGCCTGCTCTGCCGGGAGGAGCGTCCGGCTCTCCCCTGTCGCGGCGAAGCGCTGCAAGTTGACGGTCGCAGCCCGCAGCACGCCGCCCTCAAAGGTGAACGACGCGAAATCCGTGCTTTCGAGCACGGGAACGCCGCCGTAAAGCTGCAAAAACACGAGCGTCGTGCGGCTGCCGTCCTTCCGGACCGCGTAAAGCGAGGCGTGCGTGTCGGTCTGCGCCGCGCGGAGCACGGTGTCGAGCAGGGTGCGTGCGCAGTCGATCTGCGCGTCGATCGCCGCCGCGCCCGTGACCTCGCCGCTCTCGTAGGCCGTGACCGTGCTCTGGTCGCCGGTCGTTGTGTACTGCATTCGGCCGGTTTTCGCCAGCCGCAGCGTAGACGCATCGTCCACGAACACGCGCACCGCGTCGCTCTGTTCGCTGTAAAAATCCGTGTAGGCGGAAAGGCCGAACGCCCCGAGCAGGCTCGCGAGTCCCGTGCCGCCCTGCGCATCGAACAGGTCGAGCGCCTCGGTCCTGAGCAGCGGCAGCGTCAGGTTTTCGTTTGCAAACAGCAGCGTTTCGGGGTAAACGTTGCCGCCCGCCCCCGCAAACGTGCAGTCCAGTCCGTGAAAGTCCTCGAGTGCGCGGTCGAACGTGCCCCGGTCGGCCTCCGCATGGGAGCGGTAGAGCGTCCCCTCGGGCGTCCGCACGAAAAGCTCGCCGCTGTCCGCGCTGTAAAACAGCGTTTCCACGCTGATGTTGTCGTTTTTGAGCGTGCCGCCCATCCAGCCGGAAACCACACTGAACGGAATCGCACCGTGATAGCGCAGCAGCACCATCCGCTCAGCGATGAGCGCGTCCGCGAGCGTCTGCTCGTCGGTTTCTTCGAGCGCGCCGCCCGAAAGCGCCTGTGTCCAGATGGCGCGCACCGCCGCAAGCGAGGTGTCCATGTCGGTCACGTTGTACTGCACGCCCACGAGCTTTCCCTCCGCGCCGAGCGCCAGCTGCGCCGGGGAGGCGGCGGAAACGCCGGACGAACGGATCTCGTAGCCGGCCGCCCCTCCGAACAGGCGGTCATGCGCACGCCGCAGCAGGGTGTCCGAGTCGAGCGAGGCCGCCGAAACGCCGGCGAGCCAGTTCGCCGCGCACAGCACGGCCATCAGCACGACAAGCACGATGAGCGAGATATTTTTGGCGGTATTCCGCGCCGAACGCTCCGCGCCTCTCATGCCTTGTCCTCCTTCCCGCTCGGGGCAAGGTCGGTCGGCAGCGTGATGTGCACGGTCGTGCCCTTTCCGTATTCGCTTTCGAGTTCGATATGACCGCCGTGCTGCTCGACGATCTCCTTCGCGATGGCAAGGCCCAGCCCCGTACCGCCCGCAGCGCGGGAGCGTGCCTTGTCCACGCGGTAAAAGCGCTCAAACAGGCGCGGCACGTCCTCCGCCGGAATGCCGATGCCGTCATCCTGCACGGTAATGCGCACCGTGCTTTTCTCGCCCCGGCACGCCGCCAGACGGATATGTCCGCCCGAGGGCGTATACTTGACCGCGTTCGACAGGATATTCACCACAACCTGCTCGATGCGTTCGCGGTCGCCCGTGATTTCGGGCAGGCTGTCCGGCGCATCGACCGTCATTTCGTGGCCGCTGTCCTCGGCGGTGAACTTCATCGCGTCCGTGACCTTGTGCAGCAGCGCCGACAGCGAAAAGCGCTGCATTCGCAGCTCCATGCGGCCGTAGTCCAGCTTGGAAAGCGTCAGCAGGTCGGTCACGATACGCGCCATGCGCTCGCTCTCGCTCGAAATGACGCCGAGGAACTGCTTTTCGGTGTCGAGCGGAATGTCGCCCGCCGCGTCGAGAAGCGTTTCGGTGTACGAGCGGATGTTGGTGAGCGGGGTGCGCAGCTCATGCGAAACGTTCGCCACAAACTCGCGCCGCGCGTCGTCCAGACGGCGCTGCTCGGTGATGTCGTGCAGCACAGCGATCACGCCGCCCTTGCCGTCGAGTGCGCCATAGGGCGCGAGCGTCACGGAAAGCACCCGGCCGCGCCGCGTGATCTCGCTCGTCAGGAACGAGCGCATGGCGGTTTCGTCCGAGCCGACCATTTCGAGGTCTGCGAATATCTCATCAAAGGTGAGGTTGTCCTGCATCCGCACGCCGAGCAGGCTTTCGGTCGCCGGGTTCATGTGAATGAGCCGTCCGTCGGTCGTGAACGCCGCCACGCCGTCGGTCATGTGCAGAAAGAGCGTGTTCAGCTTGTCGCGCTCGCCCTGCACCTCGCCGACCGTGGCCTTGAGCCGCCGCGCCATGTAGTTAAACGAGCGCGTCAGCTCGCCGATCTCGTCCGAGGACTGCACGCCGAGGTCCTGGTCGAAGTTGCCCTCCGCGATGGACCGCGCGCCCTCGGTGATGCGCTCGATCGGGGTCGTGATGGTCTTGGACAGCAGGAAGGACAGCAATATCGCCGCGAGCAGACCGAACATCATCGCCTGCATGACGATCTGGAAAAAGCGCCACGACAGGTCGGAAATCTCGCGCTTGTCGTCCGCGATATAGACGATATAGTCCACCTTGCCGTCGCCGTCGTGGTCGAGCGGCACCGCAATGTCCATCACACTGTCCGAAACCGCCGAGCGTGAGCCGGTGTCGCCCGCCATCGCCGCGATGATGTTGCGCGTGCGTGCAACGGTCAGGTTGGGGTTCGAGCCGTCCACAAAGCGGCCCTCGCCGTCCAGAATGTAATAGTTGCGGTAGTCGTCGATGCCCAGACGGCTGCGGTGCGCGTCTATGATGGTCTTGAGTCCGTCCGTACCGGGTTCCGCCGCCGCCTCCTGCATGGAGCGGATGGTATCGGTCGTAAAGACGCTCTGCATCTGGTCATAAAAGCTGTCGATGTAGAACGTGCTGACGCTGTTGATGAGAAAGGTGCCGACAACGGCCATGACCGAAACGATCATGAGCACAAGTATCAGCACGAGCTTCATATGCAGGGAACGAAACAAAATGACACCCCCGTGGGATTAAAATCTGTCTGCCGGCAAAGCAGCATTTCTGTCTGTATCTCCATACGGTTTCGAGCGAGAAAACTCAGCTTTCCGCGAAATAGTAGCCCATGCCGCGCTTGGTGATGATGTGCTTGGGACTTGCGGGCTCGTCCTCGACCTTTTCGCGCAGGCGGCGTATCGCCACATCGACCGCACGCAGGTCGCCGTAGTAGTCGTAGCCCCAGACCTGCTCCATCAGCTCCTCGCGCGAGAACACCCGTCCGGGCGAGGCCGACAGGAAGCAGAGAATATCGAACTCACGCGCCGAAAGCTCAAGCGCCCGTCCGTTCTTGTAGACCATGCCGCTCGAACGCGAGATGCGCAGACCGTCGTCCGCCTCGGGCTGCGGCTTTTCGTGCAGCTCGGCCGGAACCGTGCGGCGCATATTCGCCTTGACGCGGGCCATCAGCTCGCGCATGGAAAACGGCTTTGTGATATAGTCGTCCGCGCCGAGTTCGAGGCCCATGACCTTGTCCGCCTCCTCCTCGCGGGCGGTCAGCATGATGATGGGCACGTCGCTCTGCTCGCGCACACGGCGGCAGACCTCGAAGCCGTCCATTTCGGGCAGCATGACGTCGAGCAGAATGAGGTCGGGCGACTCGGAGAGTGCGCAGCGGAGTCCTTCCGCGCCGTCATACGCCGCCAGTGTATCGTAGCCTTCGCGCTGGAGATTGAACACCAGAATGTCCGCAATGGCCTTTTCGTCCTCGACCACGAGGATTTTTTTCTTATCCATAGTGAACCCCTTTCGGAGAGTGAAGAGTTTCAAGCAGAGAGTGAAGAGTGGAGAGTTCAGAGTGGAGTTTCGGGTGCTCTTCACTCTCAACTCTTTTATTGCGCTTCGCTCTTTTTCGTTCTTCTCTCTCAGAACAGATTTTTCAGTTTCGCTCTGTACATCGCGGCGATGGTTTTGCCGTCGCGGATTTTATCCTCCTCGATGAGGCGTTCGACTTCCGCAATCGGCAGACGCACGGTTTCGACAAATTCATCTTCGTCCGGCTGCTTATCGCCCTCGGTGAGGTCGAGCGCCGCGAACAGATACGTTACCTCGGTCAGAAAGCCGGGGGACGGATACATGGCGCCGAGCGGCACGATGCGGCCCGCCGTGCAGCCGGTTTCCTCCTTCAGCTCGCGCACGCCGCATTCCTCGGCGTCCTCCGGGCCGTGGTCCATCTTGCCAGCCGGCATTTCGAGCAGCTCGGTGTCGAAGGCATAGCGGAACTGGCGCACGAGAATGATGTTGCCGTCCCGGTCGATGGGCAGCACGCCCACGCCGCCTACGTGCTCGCAGATCTCGCGCGGCGCGGTCTTTCCGTTCGGCAGACGCACCTCGTCCACCCGCGCCGTCATGATCTTTCCCTTAAAGAAATATTCGCCGGAAAGTCTGGTTTCTTTCATATCCATGGTTATTCTCTCCTTATTTTGCGCTACTCCGCGCTGCCGAAGCACCGAAGCAGATACGCCGTTTCCGCCGGAACGGCAAGCTCGATACCGTTTGCGCCCGCGCAGTCGAACTCCGTATTTGTCAGCAGGTCGAGCGCATACAGCGCGTTCACGTTCGTTTTTACTTCCTGTCTGCTGCGGTTGACGAGCACCACAAGACGCGAGTGCTCGGTCGTGCGCTCATAGCGCAGCAGCGCGTCGTTTTCGCCCGTGTCGAAGCGCAGCTCACCGTGCGCCAGCGTGTCGCTGTCCGCGTGGATTTCGCACAGGCGGCGGTAGAACGCCAGAATTTCTCTGTCCTCCGCGCCCCACGGGTAGGTGCGGCGGTTGAACGGGTCCTCAAAGCCCTGCCGTCCGGCCTCATCGCCGTAGTAGATGGTCGGGGAGCCGGGCATGGTGAACTGAATGACGGCGGCAAGCCGCAGGCGGCGTTTCGCGGAATCGAGCCGCTCGGGCGGCAGGGTGTAGTGCGCCCGCTCGTCGCGGTTCATCTTCCATTCCGCACTCGAAACGCCGAGGATGGTCAGCGCACGCGCGGTGTCGTGCGTGCCGATAATGTTCATCAGGTTATAGAACACCGCGCGCGGATAGTTCTCACGCAGGGTTTCCATGGTTTCCGCGAAATGCTCCGCCGTGCCGCCGTTCAGATAGGCAAGAATGGCGTCGCGCAGCGGATAGTTCATCACGCTGTCGAGTTCGCCTCCGCCGAAGTAGCGGCGGCGCTCGGAATAGGCGATTTTGTTCGAGGCGTCCTCCCAGACCTCGCCGATGACGAGAGCATCGGGCTTTTCCTTCTTCGCGGCGGCGTTCAGGCCCGCGATAAAGTCGTCGGGCAGTTCGTCTGCAACATCGAGCCGCCAGCCGGACGCGCCGAGCCGCAGCCACCGCCGCACCACGCTGTCCGCGTCGCGGAAGATGTAGTTCTGGTAGTCCTCGTTGTGCTCGTTGACCTGCGGCAGGGTGTAGATGCCCCACCACGAGCCGTATTTGTCCGGCCACTCGGAAAAATCGAACCACGGGTAATACGGCGAGTCCTTGGACTGATGTGCGCCGAGGGAGTCATAGCGGCCATGGCCGTTGAAGTAGCGGCTGTCGTAGCCGGTGTGGTTGAAAACGCCGTCCAGAACCACGCGCATTCCGCGCTTTTTCGCCTGCTCACACAGCGTTTTGAAGTCCTCCTCGCTTCCGAGCAGCGGGTCGATGCGCTTGTAGTCGCCGGTGTCGTAGCGGTGGTTGGAGTACGCCTGAAAAATCGGGTTGAAGTAGATGGTCTGCACGTGCAGGCTTTCGAGGTAGTCGAGCTTTTCCATGACGCCGCGCAGCGTGCCGCCGAAAAAGTCGTTGTTCAGGATCTCTCCGTGCTCGTCCGGGCGGTAAACCGGCAGGTCGTCCCAGTTTTCGTGCAGCACGCGCGGCGCGATGCCCTCGCCCTCCGGCTGCACGGGTTCGCGGTCGCGGCAGAATCGGTCGGGGAAAATATTATAGGTGATGCCCTCGCCGAACCAGCGCGGCGGCTGATACGACGGGTCGTAGACCGTCAGCTGATAGCGGTCGCCCATACTGTCGAGCACCTCGCTGCGTCCGCCGTAGCCGCGTGCGCAGAAGCGCGGGCCGTCCGCCGTGTCGAAGGTGAACCAGTACCAGTACAGTCCGGAATGCGGCGGCGTGAAGCTCGCGCAGTAGCGATCCCGCGCCCCGACGAGGCCGAACCACCGCATCGGATACGCGGCGGCCTGCTGTCCGTCCTCCTCGACCCACAGCGTCAGTCGCGAAACGCTGTGTTCGCGGCGCGGATAGACGGTAAATTCGACCGGCTCACCCGCAGGCGCGGCGCCGTACGGCTTCTTGCACGCAAGCGAGCGCGAATGAAACATACATTCCGGAATGTGATTCACGAGTTTTCCCCCTGCCCTTTATCGGCTTTCCGCCGACAGTGATACATTATTATTATATCACAGCTTGCGTTTGTTGTGAAGAATTTGCACAGAAGCAAAAAAGACCGCTCCCCCATGCAAAGAGGAACGGTCTTTCTGCAAGCAAAAGATGCAGGCTGAATAATCGAGATTTTAACCCTCGATAGCGGTGTAATCGTCCGGAACGGTGATGCCGAGCTTCTCGCAGTTTGCCTTGTTGTACATCTTGGTGAAGTTCGGAGCGGACTGAACCTCCATGTCGCCCGGGTTTGCGCCCTTGACAAGGATCTCATATGCCATCTCGCCGGTAGCCTCGCCCAGCTCGTGGTAGTCGATGGACAGAGTTGCAACGCCGCAGCCGTTGCAGATGCCCTGCTCGCCCGCGATTACCGGGATACCTGCCGGGATAACAACATTTGCGATTGCCTCGGTGCAGGAAGCGGCGGTGTTATCGGTCGGAACATAGATAACGTCGCTGCCGGAAGCGGCCTTCTGGGTAACAGACGCAACGTCGTTCGAGTCAGTGAACGCGAACTCGGTGCAGGTGTAGCCCAGCTTCTCAAGCATCGGCTTGATGGTGTCGATCTGGTACTTGGAGTTCGGCTCAGCCGAGCAGTACAGCAGACCTACGTTCTTCGCGTCCGGGAACAGCTCCTTGAGCATATCGGCCTGACCGTCGAGCGGTGCGAGGTCGGTGGTGCCGGAGATGTTGGTGCCGGTCTTGCCGGTCCAGTCGGAAATGCCGAGTGCGGTGCCGTAGTCGGTTACCGAAGTGCCGAGGATCGGAATATCAGAGGTGCCGGCCTGTGCTGCCTGCAGTGCTGCGGTAGCATTGGCCATGATCAGGTCCACACCCGCGGAAACAAAGCCGTTTACGATGGTGGTGCAGTTTGCGGACTCGCCGGAGGCGTTCTGCGAGTCAAACTTGACCTCGCCGCCGTCTGCCTCAACCAGCTCCTTCAGCTTATCCTGGAAACCCTGCGTAGCCGCATCCAGTGCCTCGTGCTGAACCAGCTGAACGATGCCTACCTTGTAGCTGCCAGCCGAACCGGAATCGCTGCCGGAGGCTGCATTGCTGTCATCGCTGCCGGAGCTGCTGCCGCCGCAGGCAGTCATCGTGAGTGCCATGGCGCCAGCCATCAGCGCTGCGAGTAATCTCTTCTTCATGGGAAACCCTTCTTTGTTCAAATTTTACTTTTCACAGAACTTTTGCACTTCTGTTACTTCATCATTTTAGCAGTTAAAAGAGTGCAAGTCAAGTATACCGTTTAATTTTCTTACGATAAGAATTATCTATCCGTCATTTTTTACAATATCAACTTTGCAATTTGTTAACAATCTGTAAGGAATGTCAAATTCCAGTTGACCTCCGCTCCTGTCTATCGTACAATAGAGGTAACAAAAGCAGCACCGGTGAATCCGCTTCACGGTGCTGCTCTGCTACGATTTATATTACAATTTTTAAGTGCAGAAGGCCATTGATGACATGCTCCACAGCGGCTTCACAGCGATTCCTGTGGTAGATGCCAAGGGCAAATACGCCGGAACGATCACCGAAGGTGATTTTCTGCGGCTGGTGCTGCATTACCCGAAGGAAACCCTCGAACAGCTGACCGTCGGTCAGGTTGAGCTGCGGGTACACCACCGCTCGGTAAGCATTGATGCACGCATGGAGGATATGGTCGATCTGGTCACAGCGCAGAATTTTGTACCTGTAGTGGACGGACGCGGTATCTTCTGCGGTATTGTCACCCGTCGGGATGTGATCACCTACCTCTGCAAGCAAGTGCAGAGCTGATTCAACGAAGCAGTTCGCGGTATGTATCCTCGCTGTCCGGCTGTCCGACAACGGCCAGAGAAGCCTTCGAGCGGTCGAACACACGGCGGGCAAGATTCAGGATATCATCTGCGGTCACGCGGTCGTAGGAATCGAGCACTTCCTCGATCTTGGATACCTCGCCGCGCAGCAGCTCACTGCGGCCGATGGTCATCATGCGGTTTCCTGTATTCTCCAGCCCCATCAGTAGCGTGGTCTTGGCCTGCTCGCGGCAGCGAGACAGTTCGTCCGGCTCCGGTCCGTTCTGACAGAATTCATCGAGTTCACGCAGGATAAGATCGAGCGCCTTGCGCTCGGTCTCCTGTCCCAGACCGGTGTAGATAGACAGCAGACCGGTATCCAGATGCGGTGTGGTAAACGTGTACACCGAGTAGCACAGGCCGTTCTGCTCGCGCACGCTCTGGAACAGGCGGGACGACATGCCGCCGCCGAGGATGGAACTGAGCAGGTTCATTGCAAAGCGGTCCTCGCTGACAAGCGATACGCCCGGGAAGGACAGGCACAGGTGGTTCTGCTCGATCTCCTTGTCCTTCAGGAACAGGCTCGGCTGGTAGGCTGCCGGTGTGATAACGTTTTTGCCCTCGCCCTGCATCTCGGAGAACAGCTCCTCGATAAAGTCGAGATCCTCATCGGTAAAGTGGCCGGAAACCGCAACAACTGTATCCTGCGGACGGTAATATTCGCGCATATACTTGTGCAGTGTTTCCGAGGTCATCGGCTCGAGCGTTTCCGCCGTGCCGAGAATCGGGCGACCGAGTGCCGAACCGTCGTAGCAGCTCTCGAACAGCTTGTCGATGGCGACATCCTCCGGAGAATCCTCGTACATGTCGATCTCCTCGAGAACGACACCGCGCTCCAGCTCCAGATCCTCCTGTGCAAAGCGGGAATGCAGGAACATATCCGCCAGCAGAGCCACTCCGTTTTTCAGCCGGCTGTCCAGAACCTTCATATAGTAGCAGGTGCATTCCTTATCTGTGAATGCATTCGCCTGCCCGCCTAATGCGTCGATCGCGATTGCAATATGGCGGGCAGAGCGTTTTTCTGTGCCCTTGAAGATCATGTGCTCGATGAAATGCGATACGCCGCCGAGCTCTGCGGGTTCGTATCGGCTGCCGTTGCCGACCCAGATGCCGACCGACACCGTGCGCATGTTGTCGATCCGTTCGGTAATCAAGCGCACACCGTTCGGGAGAATTCGTTTTACATACATAGGTTTTTACCTGCTTTCTGTTTGTACTCTTTCTCTCTATTTCTTATAGCAGTTATCGCCATATAAGAACAGGGGACATGATCGTCGTCATGTCTCCTGCTTCGTTCTCTAACGATCACAAGTTTAATAATACACCTTATTTCCGTTTTCGTCCAGACTGTATCGGTCACCATCGCAATCATAATAGTCACCGGTGTCGGAATCGTACCAGCCGCCTTCCTCCACAAGGGATTCCGGGTCCACCGCAGTGGTATTCGACTTGGTATCCGTGCTCTTGGACGAATCGGTCGTATCCGTATCGGACTTGCTGTCCGTGCCTGTATCATCGTCGGTCGTGCCGCTGCCGATATCCGCGTCATCATAGATGTATGCATGGATATGGTCGGCTGCAACGTCCAGATCGTAGGTGATATACTCGCCGGAATTACCGGAATAACTCCACTCGCCATCCACCGGAATACGGGTGTGCTCAAGTGTCGGAATGCCGTTCTTGACCGCGCCGACGATCAGCGACGCCATATCAGTCGGCGAAAGCGAGGTCGTGACATACGGAACCAGCTTGCGCATGCTGCCGATCAGCTCGGTGGCGCTTGCACTCTGCAGCTTGGTGAAGATGGCGTTCAGCACAACGCTCTGACGCTCCACGCGCGCCCAGTCATCGCCGGTATCGCCCTTGCGGATACGTCCATAGCACAGCGCCTGCACGCCGTCCAGCGTCTGCACGCCGGTCTTCTCCACGCCGGAGAACTCCTTGCCCCGCTCTGCGCCGTAGTCCTTGATGACACGGTTGAGCTCCTTCAGCTCGTTATCGTTCTGCACGTCGATGTCTACGCCGCCGATCGCGTCTACGATCTGCACCAGCTGCTCGAAGTCCACGGCAACATAATCCTTGATATCCGTGCCGAAATTCTCGTTGATGGTGCGGATGGCAAGACTCGGACCGCCGCGGAAATACGCCGCATTCAGCTTGTCCTCACCGTAGCCGTCGATATCTACCAGAGAATCGCGCATCAGGCTGATGAGCTTGATCTTGCCGCGTGTGTTGTCCACGGTGACGATCATCATGCAGTCCGAATGACTCTGCTTGTCACCCTCGCGGGTATCCAGACCGAACAATGCAATATTCGTAATATTTTCGTCCGCTGTGACGCTCGCCGCCAGATCTTCATCGGACAGCGAGGAGTCATAGGTATAGCCGAACATCGTGCGGTAGCCGTACAATCCGATGCAGAACAGGATCGCCAGCGCCACAACAGCGGCCATCGTGCGGAACAATGCACGCTGCAAGCGTTTGAAAGACATAGTGTTAGTCCTCGAAAGACTTCTCGGTCAGTTCGTGTACACGCAGGGTATTGGTGTAGTAAACCTCGCCTACCGGCATACCTGCGGTGATGGTGATAACGTCGCCAACGCGCAGATCGAGCGCAGTTACCGCTGCCTTCTCGGACAGATGGTACAGCTCAGTGCCGGACTGCGGGCGCTTTTCAACCAGAATCGGCCTTACGCCCCAGGACATGGTCAGGCGGTTAAAGGTCTTTTCACTCGGGGTAGCGGCGATGATCGGCGCGCCCGGACGGTAGGTGGATACAGCGCGAGCGGTAGAACCGGACTCGGTAAACGCTACAATGCCCTTAACGCCCAGATCAGCGGAGGTAGAGCAGGTTGCGTGCGAGATTGCCAGCGTCTTCGTGTCGCCGTCTACGTCCATGTTCTGGAACTCAAGACGGGTTACACGGCGGCGGTCGTAGTGGATGGTCTTCTCTGCGTTCTCTGCGATGCGGCTCATGGTGCGAACGGTCTCTACCGGATACTTGCCGACAGAGGTCTCACCGGACAGCATGATAGCGGAGGTGCCGTCGTAAACTGCGTTTGCAACGTCGGAAACCTCTGCACGGGTCGGGCGCGGGTTCTTAGCCATGGACTCGAGCATCTGGGTAGCGGTTACAACGCGCTTGCCGCGGGAAATGCAGGTCTTGATGATGGACTTCTGGATCTCCGGCAGCTCCTCAAACGGAACCTCAACGCCGAGGTCGCCGCGGGCAACCATGACGCCGTTTGCCTCGTCGAGGATCTCCTGGATGTTGTTTACGCCTTCCATGTTCTCGATCTTGCAGATGATCTCGACGTCTTCCTTGCCGTGAGCCTTGAGGATAGCCTTGATGTCGCGGACGTCCTGTGCGCAGCGGGTGAAGGATGCGGCGATGAAGTCGATGTCCTGAGTCAGGCCGAACTCGATGTCCTCGCGGTCCTTGTCGGAAACGAACTTCATGTTGAGCTTGATGCCCGGAACATTGATGGACTTGCGGTTGGAGAGCGGGCCGCCGTTGAGCGCCTTGCAGATGATGTCGGTGCCGTCAACGATCTTCAGTACCTCGAAAGCAACGAGACCGTCGTCGATCAGGATGCGGGTGCCCGGCTGAACGTCGTGCGGCAGGCCTTCGTAGGTGATGGAAACGATGGTGTTGTCGCCCTCGATGTCGCGGGTGGTCAGGGTGAACTCCTGGCCCTCAACGATCTCGATCTTGCCGTCCTTGTAGGTCTTGGTGCGGATCTCCGGGCCCTTGGTGTCGAGCATGATGCCGACCGGCATGCCGAGCTCCTTGCGGGCTGCCTTTACCGCGTCCATGCGGGCCTTGTGCTCCTCGTGGGAGCCGTGGCTGAAGTTCATACGGGCAACGTTCATGCCTGCCTTGATCATTTCGGGCAGATGACCGTCGGTCGCGGGACCGAGGGTGCAGATGATTTTAGTTTTGCGCATCAGTCATATTCCTCTCTGTATCATTGCGTTAACCAAACGTGTATAACATTATATCAGACTTATTTTAGCACTTTCCGTACCGGTTTGCAATCATCCCGGAAAACGGGAAAGTCTTTTCGTGCTTTTTGACAAAAAAGCAAATGCCGTGTGTCGGCAGATTGGGCAAGACCGCATAATCTCCTGCAAGGAAATGCAAAAATGCACGGTCTCCGTCCCCTGCGCCGCAACGGCGGCTTTGCTCTTGTATTTTACCCGCCCTTACGATATAATAAAATTATCTGAGCGAAATACAGCACAGCGGCGGACAACACGAAAATGCCGCTTTGAAAGGAAGAAAACATATGAATAAACCGGTTCTGGTCATTATGGCGGCAGGCATGGGCTCGCGCTACGGTGGCCTCAAGCAGATCGACCCCATCGGTCCGAACGGTCAGATCATTCTGGATTACTCGGTCTACGACGCGCACCGCGCCGGCTTCGAGCGCGTGGTGTTCATCATCCGCCCCGAGCTGCACGAGGCGTTCGAGGAGGCCATCGGCCGCAAGGCGCGCCGCTTCATGCAGGTCGATTACGCCTATCAGACGCTCGATAACCTGCCGGAGGGTCTGACCGCGCCCGAGGGACGCGAAAAGCCGCTCGGCACGGCGCACGCGGTCTGGTGCGCGAAGAAGCTCACTGAGGGCTGCCCCATCGCGGTCATCAACGCGGACGATTTCTACGGCGCGGACGCCTTCCGCAAGATGTACGACTATCTGTCGAAGGCGGAGGACGACGATAAGTTCCGCTACTGCATGGTCGGCTATCAGGTCGAGAACACCCTCACCGAAAACGGCACGGTGTCGCGCGGCGTGTGCACCGAGGACGAGAACGGCCTGCTCGCGCACATCATCGAGCGCACCTCCATCCACCGCGATGCGGACGGCGTCATCCGCTACGACGCGGACGGCGATGCACCGGCGGGTGAGATTGCCCTCGGCACGCCGGTTTCGCTCAACCTCTGGGGCTTTACGCCCTCGTTCCTGCCGTCGCTCGACGACGGTTTGCGTGAGTTCTTCGCGGAAAAGCTGCCGCAGAACCCGATGAAGGGCGAGTATTACCTGCCGTTCGCGGTCGATGCGCTCATCAAGGCGGACAAGGCGACCGCAAAGGTGCTCAAGACCTCGGCGCGCTGGTACGGCGTTACCTACCGCGAGGACAAGCCGGTTATCTGCGAAGCAGTCGCAAAAATGACCGAAAACGGCGAATATCCGGCCGAGCTGTAAGAACAGGAGCGGAAAATGGATTTTTCGACTGAATTTGTCGCGCTGCGCGACCGCCTGCTCGCGGCGCAGGACAAGGCGTTCCGCACGGAAAAAAACGCGGAGCTGGAGGGCCGCATGGCGGCGTTCTCCTCGGCCTACACCATCAAAAGCGCCCGCAAGATACTCGGCCTGATGCCGACGGGCGGCGTGGGTCACGCGCACGAATACCGCCTGCTGTTCGCCGTGCCGCAGCTGGACGCGGACGGACTTGCGGACTGGTGGGAGTATGCGCAGCGGGCGTTCGCCGCGCTCGTGCAGCCGGACGATAACCACGACTTCTCCATCGTTTCCGTCATTCTCGCGGCGTGGGAAGTGGATAAAGAGGTGCCGAAACGCCTCAAAAAGCTCGCGCTTGAGCAGCAGTTTTCAGGCGGAAAGCAGGGTTGGGGCTCGGTGCGCATGGCGGCGGTCGATCTCTCGGGCCGCAAGGTCCACGTGAGCCGCACGGGCGATGCACTGAAAAACATCATCAAACCGCTTTTGTGAGAGAAAACCCTTGAAAAAGTGCGCGATATATGATATAGTATCATGTACGCAATCTGACGCGGACGATGTTCCGCGATAAAAGAAAAACTGAAATGGAGGAAAAAACGTATGTCTACCGCACAGATCGCTCTTTCTGTTATCATGATCATCGCAAGCCTGTTCCTGATCGTTGTTGTTCTGCTTCAGGAGGGCGCACAGCAGGGTCTCGGCGCCATTGAGGGCGGCGCAGATACCTTCTTTGGCAAGGGCAAGGCTTCCGCAGCCGACCGCATCTTCGCTCGTCTGACCTCGGTCGTCGGCGTCGTATTCGTTATCGCTGCAATCATTCTGAACGTTGTTCACTAAGCCATGACAGCTCTGACTATTCAGCGTCTGCTGCTCGTGCTGTTCGTCGCGTTCGCCGCGCTGACTGCCTTTCAGCAGCTCCGCTACGGCATGATCTGCGGCCGCAGCGAGCAGGCAAACCGACAGGACGACCCGAAAGCGAAGTCCTGCCACGCGCAGGCAGCGCTGTACGCCGTTCTCGCGGCGGTCTGCCTCGTGGCGAATATCATTGTCGGCGCATTGACGCGCGGATAAAAAAGCAAAAAACCGTCCGTAAGGGCGGTTTTTTAGTATGTTGAGAATTTTTTTGTGAATGAGAACTTTTGGACGTCCGTGTCTTGCGCGTAGGGCGGGGTGCCCTCACCCCGCCGCAAACACATACTGTCGGAAAAACGTCAGCTTTTCGACAGTATTAGTCTTTCCAGATTTCCTTTGCCATGCGGAACACGGCCCATGCCTTGGGCCAGCCGCAGTAGAATGCGGCGTGGGTGACGATTTCCGCGATTTCCTCGCGGGTGATTCCTTTCTTCTTCGCGCTCATCAGGTGATAGCGGAAGGACTCATCGGTAAGACCCTGCGCCATGAGGGCAACAACGGTCACGAGCGAGCGGTCGCGCAGGGACAGCTTGTCCTCGCGGCTCCATACCTCGCCGAACAGTACGTCATCATTGAGCTGCGCGAACTTCGGGGCGAATTCGCCGAGCGCATCGCGGCCTGCGGTCTGCTTGACAGCCATAGTAAAAATCCTCCTTAAAGCGTCCTATATTCTTCATCGCTGACCGGCTCGCACCACTCGTTCGAGCAGTCCGTGCCCGGGATCTCGAGAGCGATGTGCGAGAACCAGCTGTCCGCCTTGGCGCCGTGCCAGTGCTTGACGTTCGCCGGAATCATGATGACGATGCCCTCGTGCAGGCTGACCGCCGGCTTGCCCTCTTCCTGATACCAGCCTTCGCCTGCGGTGCAGAGCAGCAGCTGACCGCCGCCCGAAGTCGCGTGATGGATGTGCCAGTTGTTGCGGCAGCCCGGCTCAAAGGTGACGTTCGCCGCGAACAGACCGGTCTTGGGGGCGGTCAGCGGGTTCAGAAACGAGTCGCCGATGAAAAACTTGGCGTAGGCGGTGTTGGGCGTACCCATGCCGAACTTGTTTGCCTTTTCAAATTCCTGCTTGTCCGTAAATTTCATAACAATTCCTCCGTTTTACAGGGCGTAGCGCAGCCAGACTGCGTTTTCGCCGTATTTTTGTACCTGTGTGAGCTTCAGCGGCGTGACCGCGCGGTCGATGCGTCCGTCCACCGATGTCATCATGTGGCAGATGATGTATGGTTTGTTCATGTGCAAAACTCCTTTGTGTTCTGCTTCTACTGTACTACTTGAAGTGCGCTCCAAGTCAAGAGGCTTGGTACGCTTTTTTTCGATAAAGAATACCGCAAGTGGAAAGAAGAACAGCAGGTATAACAGACAAAAACCCCGTTTTACTCTTTGGTTTCGAGTAAAACGGGGTTAAGGCAACACCGCACAATGAAAGCTGCGGCGCTTTGCGGAAATTTCGAGCCCTGACTTTGTTGCGATTTCTTGCAATACGAAAGTATTGCTTCAAAACCGCGCCTCGTCAGTACGCAAAATTTACTCGCAAATCGCTCTTGTCCCATTATGCGGTATTGCCTTAATTTTATGTCAGAACGCTCAAATCGAGTTAATATCGATCATTTCGCAGTTTTCGATCTTGATATCGCCCTCAAGGCAGCGCAGCAGCGCGGAAACCGTATCCATCGAGGTCAGGCACGGGATTGCGCGCTCGACCGCAGTGCGGCGGATGTGCACCGAACCAAGCTCCGGATGACGGCCCTTGACCGAGGTCGCAACGACATAGTCGATCTTGCCGGACTCGATGAGGTCGATGATGTTCGGGGACGGCTCGTCAACGTTGCGGATGGCGTTCGTTGCAACCATGTGGCGGTTGAGGACGTTCGCGGTGCCGCTCGTTGCGTAGATGTCGAAGCCGAGTGCCTCGAAGCGTTCGCCGATGCGGATAGCCTCCTGCTTGTCCGAGTCGCGGACGGAAATCAGGACAGCGCCCTTCTTCTTCATCTTGAAGCCTGCGCCGGTCAGACCCTTGAGCAGCGCCTCGCGGAAGCTCTTGGCAACGCCGAGCACCTCGCCGGTGGACTTCATCTCAGGGCCGAGCTGGGTGTCGAGGTCGCGCAGCTTCTGGAACGAGAATACCGGAACCTTGACCGCGTAGTGGTCGCTCTCCGGGTGCAGGCCGGTGCCGCAGCCCATGTCGCGCAGCTTCTCGCCGAACATGCAGCGGGTCGCCAGATCGACCATCGGCACGCCTGTTACCTTGGAGATGTACGGAACGGTACGGGACGAACGCGGGTTTACCTCGATAACGTAGATCTGGTCGTTGTACAGAACGAACTGGATGTTGACCAGACCGAGAACGGCGAGGTTCTTCGCGAGCGACTCGGTGTAGCGCACGAGGGTGTCCTTGTGCTTCTTCTCGATGTTGATGGACGGGTAGATGGAGATGGAGTCGCCGGAGTGAACGCCTGCGCGCTCGAAGTGCTCCATAATGCCCGGGATGAGGATGTCGTCGCCGTCGCAGATGGCGTCAACCTCGATTTCGCGGCCCATCATGTACTTATCGACCAGAACCGGGTTCTCGACCTTGTTGCGGGTGATGACCTGCATGAACTCGCGCACGTCGGCTTCCTTGTAGGCGATTTCCATGCCCTGACCGCCGAGAACGTAGGACGGACGGACGAGAACCGGATAGCCGAGCTCATCGGCTGCCTTGACGGCCTCCTCCTCGGTCATGACGGTGTGGCCCGCCGGACGCGGAATGCCGCACTTTTCCAGGATAACGTCGAACTTTTCGCGGTCCTCGGCGGCGTCAATCGACCATGCCGGGGTGCCGAGAATCGGAACGCCGAGCTTTTCGAGGTGTGCCGCGAGGTTGATGGCGGTCTGGCCGCCGAACTGTACGATAGCGTAATCCGGCTTCTCGGCCTCGACAACGCCGGTAACGTCCTCCGGTGTCAGCGGCTCGAAGTACAGACGGTCTGCGGTGTCAAAGTCAGTGGAAACGGTCTCCGGGTTGTTGTTGATGATAACGGTCTCGCAGCCCAGCTTCTGCAGCGCCCAGACAGCGTGAACCGAGCAGTAGTCGAACTCGATGCCCTGACCGATACGGATCGGACCGGAGCCGAGTACCAGAATCTTCTTCTTGCCAGACGGAGGTGCAACCTCGGTCTCATCATCGTAGGTGGAGTAGTAATACGGGGTCTCTGCCTCGAACTCAGCGGCGCAGGTATCAACCATCTTGTATACCGGCAGACGCTTAACGTCCGAAATGTCCTTACCGGACAGCTGCTCGATGGTCTTGTCGAGGAAGCCCATCTTCTTGGCGCGGAGATACAGATCGGAGTCGATCTTGTCAGCTGCAGCCAGCTCCTTCTCCATGTCGATGATGTTCTGGAACTTATGCAGGAAGAACACGTCCATCGTGGTGATGTCGTGAATCTCCTCAATGGTCATGATGCCGCGGCGCAGCGCCTCGCAGATGTGGAACAGACGCTGATCGTCTGTGCGTGCCACGCCCTTC